>Ga0182014_10000098_pt1 | contig 92723 bp, 80 predicted proteins | sample 612S2DmetaG_FD_120489 | JGI IMG/M metagenome (GOLD analysis project Ga0182014, IMG submission 120489) | Permafrost microbial communities from Stordalen Mire, Sweden - 612S2D metaG | ecosystem: Environmental > Terrestrial > Soil > Wetlands > Permafrost | place: Sweden: Stordalen | collected... | reverse complement strand
TGGACCAGCAGCCGCAACCTGAGGCGCTGCCGTAACTCCCGGCACAAGCGCTGCAATCTCAAAGTTCCGCCCGCCGGAAAACTCCAAGACCCCTTTCAATTGAGCGGGATTGGCGGCAAGATTCGCGTCCTTCTTGAGGTCGAGAATCAGGCCATTCGCGGTCGGCGTGAGCTTTTGCGGGGCTGGATTGTCCAGAATGTCCTGGTCGGACGGGAAAAACACGACCGAAGTTTCCCGCAGACCGGTTTCGACAGTGAGCCGGAATCCTCCGGGCGTGGGCTGGAAGGTGGCTTTGTCCTTCGCGGGCAACGGCTTGGGAATCCGGTCGAAGGTACGCTTGAAGAGCGGAGTAGGAATGTATCCCTGGTCGTGAAGGCCTGTGTTTACATTTCTCTGCACATCCAGTTCCGCCTTGCCGGGGATGCAACGGTCCTGGCAGACCAGCCAATCGACCTTGGCGTGGAGCGTAGCCGGTCCAGCCTTGACGCCATTTGCGACGTGCAGTTTCAGCGGAAACAGGACTTCATTCTCGTAGCCGAAATCCATCAACGGCCCGAGCGGCAGACGCTTGGGCGCTGGAAACTGCATTGGCCCAGCAGTGATTCCGTTGGGCAGCGTCCACTGAATATGCGGCGGATCGCCCGCATCGCCGGGATTCTTCCAGTAGATGTGCCAGCCGGGCTCCAGCTTGAAGTAGAGGCCCGCATCGTTCAATTTGTCGCTGCTATACAGGTCGCTCCCCGGCACCAGCAGCTCGACGCGCACGTGGGGGGCTTCTACAAACTGCGACGCCGCCCGCACGGGCAGACCCGCGGCAAGCAGCAACGACGTCAAGAAAATCAACCGGAAGCTACGCAGATCAAACAAAGAATGACTCCTCATTCTTGGACTCACCAGTGTACCGGAGGATGCAGGCTATACGTCCAGATCGTCGTCTGCCCCAGCAGCAACAGCAGTGCCCCGCCGCTTGGCCAGCAGATAACCGCGCAAGAAGGGCTCCAGGTAGCCATCCAGCACCTTGTCCACGTCACCCACCTCGACCTTGGTGCGATGATCCTTGGCCATGCGATAAGGCTGTAAAACGTAGGAGCGGATCTGGGAGCCGAAGTTGATCTCCAGCTTCGAGTCTTCGAGCTTCTTGGTGACAGCGCGCTTCTTGTCGAGTTCGTATTCGTAGATTCGCGAGCGCAGAATCTTCATGGCCTTGTCGCGGTTCTTGTGCTGACTGCGCTCATTCTGGCAGCAGACGACAATCCCGGTCGGAAGATGGGTCATGCGCACCGCCGAGTCGGTGGTGTTCACGTGTTGGCCGCCCTTACCGCCGGAGCGGTAAGTGTCAACGCGCAAGTCTTCGACCTTCACATCCACATGGATGGTTTCATCGATTTCCGGCGAAACATAAACGGACGCAAAAGAGGTGTGCCTCCGCTTAGCGGAGTCGAAGGGCGAGATGCGCACCAGACGATGGACGCCGCTCTCACCGGCCAGCATCCCGAAGGCGTACTCGCCGAGGATGGTGAAGGTGGCTGATTTGATGCCCGCCTCTTCGCCGTCCTGGTAGTCGTTGATCTCGGTCTTGAAGCCCTGTTGCTCAGCCCAACGCAGATACATGCGCATGAGCATCTCTGCCCAGTCCTGGCTCTCGGTGCCGCCGGCGCCGGGGTGAACCGTAACAATAGCGTTCATCGGGTCAGCCTCGCCGGAGAGCATCGTGCGCGCCTCCAGTTCCTCTGCAAAGGCGGCCAGAGCCTTGATGTCCCGTTCGAGATCGGCAAGAACGTCTTCGCCCTCGCGGGCCAGATCGAAGTAAGTCTCGATGTCGCCAGTGCGGCGCACCAACTGGTCGTCGTCGGCCACCAGCGTCTCCAGACGCTTGCGGTCGCGCATCAGCGGCTTGCTGGCGGCTGGATCGGACCAGAGAGCCGGATCAGCCAATTTGGTTTCTATTTCGGAGAGTTCCCGGCGGATGCGGACGGGGTCAAAGATACTCCCGCAGGTCGCGAACTTGGTCGCGCACGGGAGCATAAGCGAATTCGAGATCGTTCAACGCCATAGCTTTGCTCTTAGGACCTGACTTGGTTGTGAAATATGCGCCGCAGGCTCACCCGGAAGCTCCAGCCAACAACGCCTAAAGCCAGTATGGCACACAGCCAGGCAAACAGGTCGCCGTGGGCCGTGTAGAAGGTTATATCGTCGCGGAAACCATAGCCGGCAGGCAACGCATCCGCCTGGTGGCGAGGGATGCTCTGGCGAACCCGGCCGTAGGGATCAATAGCCGCGGTAACGCCGTTGTTGGTATCGCGCAGAATCCAGCGGCGGTTTTCGATGGCCCGCATCCGCGCCATGTTCAAGTGTTGCCAGGGGGCGCTGGTGTCGCCGTACCAGGCGTCGTCGCTTACATTGACCAGCACCTCGGCGCCCAGTTGCGCGAACTGCCGCACTTCGACGGCAAAGACCGCTTCATAGCAGATGAAAACCCCGTACCGGTGGCCATTGAGGCGGAAAACCTTGCGCTCGCCACCGCGGGTGAACGACGAAACCCGGCCAGTGAGCTTGTGCGCAAAGGAGAGCAGATGTTGGAAGGGAATGTACTCTCCGAAGGGAACCAGGTGGATTTTGTCGTAGCGGCCGACGCGCGCCCCATCCGCGCCCACGATCAGCGCCGAGTTGTAGTAGCGCCAGAGTTGCTCTTCCGAGGAGAAATCCGTGCCCAGGCTGCCCACCACCAGCGGCGCCTGCTCCTGGCGGGCAAGCGCCACCAGCGACTGCTGAAAGCGGGCCTCGTCCTCGACGTAGGGCGCGGGCGACTCAGGCCATACGATCAGGTCAGGATGCGTGGCGTAAGGCGGGCACACAATTTCACCCGTTGGTGCGCCGGTCTGGGGGATTCCGGCGATGTAGGTCTTGCACTGCTCGTCAGCCAGCCGCTTGAATTCGGCGATATGACGGTCCCATTCGCCGGGACGCGACCATAGGTTGTCGTCAGCAACGTCGAGATTCGGCTGGATCAGCACGGCGGTGGCTGTGGCGGCGGGCTTAGGCGGAGTAAGGAATATACCCGCCGTGCCCGCCACGAACAAAGCTGCACCGGCAAGAGCCCAGAGCCGCTTGTCCCTGATTGGTTCTTGTGGGCATCGGTCGAGCAGCAGCCCGCCCGCGATCAGCGCATTGGCAGCCATGAGCACAAAACTGATGCCATAGACGCCGGTCCAGGGAGCAAGCTGGCAGAGCAGGGCGTTGTCCACTTGCGAGTAGCCCAGTTGATCCCAGGGAAAGCTGGTGATGCGCGAAGCGGCCAACTCCATAGCGGTCCATAGGATGGGCGCAGCGGCCAGCGCCAGCCGGGTGCTTCCCGTGGCCCTGCGCACCAGCAGAAGACACATCCCAAATAGGCCAAAGTAGAACCCCAGATAGAGGCTGAAGCCCACCAGCAGCAGTGTCGGTGCTCCCAGCGGCATATCGCCATAGTGGAGCATGACGTCGCGGACCCAGTAGCAGTTGCCGCCGTACCACAGCACACCGCAGAGATAGCCGAGCAGAAAACCGCGGTGCAAAGGGCGGGGCCGGTCCACGCACACCGATGAAAGCAAAGCCCACAGCAGCGGAACCAGTGCGAACCATGCAAAGACGGTTCGCCAGGCCGGAAGCGGTCCGGCCAGCGGAAACGGCAACTCAAGCAAGCCGGCGGAAAGGCCTACCGCGGCCCACAACTTCCAGGCTCCCTGCTTCCAGAATGTGCGCTGCATACAGGGCCGAGTTTATCGCATCGGGCGCATCCGGACGAAACCGGCGTAAACGGGACCACGCCAAGCAAACCCGAGGGCATTCCAACGACGCGCGCAGCACAAGAAGAATCGCGCCGATCACCGCGGAGCAGAATAAACTTCCATCTGGGATAGCGATGGATACGGGTGAAACAAGCTACAATCTGGGTATGATATTTGTTGTGTTCGCCATGCGGCTGTTGGAAGTGCTGTTTTTCGTCGGCCTCGCGGGGTCTGCCGTGGTTGTTCTCATCAGTTTCATTGAGGATGGCAAGGAACTCATCGGCAAAGACGAACCGGCTCAACCACGCGCATGATGGTCCCATTTACCATTGCCCGTTATTTTCATTGACTCTATCTTGATTCGGAAATACACTTGTCGCGGGGCTGGCGATGATTAACGCTTGCGCAACCCGAGAAAGCCGGCCGTAGCGCTGGCACAATTGCGATGGCATCTAACCGAACGACCGTAGCCCCTCCTTCCGACCGCGTCCGCCTGATCGTGGCATCCTCGGTGATGCTGACATTTATTTCTTTTTGGCGCGCGGCTGCCATTGTTCTCAATGATCTAGGGTCATCGGCTTTTTATGCCGGGGGCATTGCCGAGCAGATGGTGGGCGAGGCAGCTCCCTGGTTCATTCTCGGCATCATGCTGTTCAGCTTCGCCGTACGCGCCGTGTATGTCGAAAGCTGTTCGATGTTTACCCGCGGCGGTGTTTACCGCGTGGTGAAAGAGGCCCTGGGAGGCACTTTCGCCAAGATCAGCGTTTCGGCGCTGATGTTCGATTACATCCTTACGGGTCCAATATCCGGCGTTTCTGCCGGGCAATATATTACAGGTTTGATGAACGAGTTGTTGTCGGTTGCAGCCCAGAGCCACTGGCTTCCTCCGGCTCTGATGGACGCACAGAACAATCCCTTCCAGTTCAATATGAATCACACCGCCGCAGTATTTGCGGCCGCGGTGACCGTCTATTACTGGTGGCAAAACATCAAGGGCATCGAGGAGTCCAGCGACAAGGCGCTGCGCGTCATGCAGATCACCACGGTGATGGTGGTGGTTTTGTTGCTGTGGGGCACTTACTCAGTGTTTGTGGTGGGAGTTCACCTGCCCCCATCGCCCATACCGTCTCATCTCAAGTTCAGTAGCGACGCATTAGGTTTCCTGAAAGGAGCGCCGCAGCTACTTCCGCTGATGGGCCTGTTTGGCATCCTCATGGCCTTTGGCCACTCGATTCTAGCCATGAGCGGCGAGGAGACCCTGGCCCAGGTCAATCGCGAGATTGAGCACCCCAAACTCAAGAACCTGAAGCGGGCGGCGATTGTCATCGCTATCTATAGCCTGATCTTCACCGGTGGCGCCACACTGCTGGCGTCCATGCTGATTCCCACATGGCAGATTACCCACGTCTACCAGGACAACCTGATCGCCGGCCTGGCCATGTACATGGTGGGGCCGATGTTCTGGCGCATCGCCTTCCGCATCTTCGTAGTGCTGGTCGGCTTCCTCATTCTCTCCGGGGCCATCAATACCTCGATGATTGGCTCGACTGGCGTACTGATGCGCGTGGCTGAAGACGGCGTGCTGGCTGACTGGTTCCGCAAGCCGCACACCAAGTTCGGCACTAGCTATCGCATTGTGAACATGGTCTTCGTCCTCCAGATGATCACCATCCTAGCCAGCCGGGGCAACGTGATCGTCCTCGGCGAGGCTTACGCCTTCGGCGTGATCTGGTCTTTCACCTTCAACAGCTTGGCGATGCTGGTGCTACGCTGGAAATTTCATGGCGAACGGGGCTGGAAGGTTCCTCCCAATCTGCGCATCGGAAAATTCGAGATTCCCGTCGGGTTACTCTCGGTATTTCTGGTGTTGCTCACCACCGCCATCGTCAACTTGTTCACCAAGTCAGTGGCTACGGTAAGCGGCGTTATCTTTGCCGCGGCCTTCTTTATTATCTTTACCGTCTCCGAACGCAACAACCTGCGGAAACATGCCCTGGCTGCAAGCCAGATGAAGGATTTCTTCCAGTTGGAGCACCAGGACACGGTGAGCCGCGAGTCGGCGGCTATCCGTCCCGGTGGCGTCATGGTGACCATGCGCGACGCCGCCAATCCCTTCGCGCTGAAGTGGACGCTCTCCCACACCAGCACTGAAGAGCAGGACGTGGTGGTGCTCAATGTCCGCATGATGGGCGTGGGCGGACCTGAGTATCTGAGCGCCGTTGACCAGAGTTTCAGCGACCACGAACAGATGATCTTTACCAAGGCCATCTCCGTAGCCGAAAGCTTTGGCAAAAAAGTATCTCTGCTTCTGATTCCCGCCGGGGACGTCTTCGCAGCTCTCGCCCAAAGCGCAAACTCCCTGGAGATCGACTCGGTGATTTCCGGAATCTCCAGCACGATGACCGCCGAGGACCAGGCCTTTTATCTGGGACAAGCCTGGGAGGCGCTGCCCCAACCCAAGCGCCAATTCAATTTCTATGTTGTTGGTCCCAGCGGCGAAGCCAAGGTGTTTTATATTGGCCCACACGCACCCAAGCTGAGCCCGGACGACGTGCAGTTGGTGCATCGCTTGTGGGTGAATATGCGTCGCGATCCATCGATGCAGGATCTGCATCACAGCGACATCATCACTTATGCCTTGACCCATCTGGCTGGCCAGTATGCCCGCGAGAAAGAGGAGATCCTGCGCGACCTGCACAATTATCGCGCCTCTGAAACTCCCACCAGCGTGCGTCTTGGCGACCATGATCTTCCAGGGCTTCCTGCAACACCCAACACGTCCGACCGCCAGTTGCCGCCACGCAAACCCTCGCGCTATCTCTAAGTATCTGTAGAACGTTACCATTTGCCTCGTCCCGGGGTTACGCGCCAGGGCGAAGCCGGCCCTCAAACTGGCGCCGCCGCTGCACTCTCTCGCCTGCCTACTCGGACTTTCCACCCCCAAACAGGTAGCTCTCTTACCACATAGCACCGGCTTATTCCGCGATAATATATGTCACTTACGGAAAACAAATTCCATCTTTTGCTTGTAAAAAAGCTTTAGGTTGCGTATTGTGTTGGTCAGGATGAGTGGTTGATTCGTGCTCGTTGTGTTATCTATGCGCCTGGCGAATGGAACCACTTACCAGTACCTAACAGGAGGAACCGTGGGAGTTTCAGAGATTCTGGTACAGATCGATCACGAAATTGCTCAGTTGCAACGGGCCCGCACCTTGCTGGCCGGCGGCGCTGCCGCCAAGCCCAAGAAGGTCGCGGCCGTCCCCGCCACCAAGAAATACGCCAAGAAAAAAAAGAAGAGGAATCTTTCCCCTGAAGGACGCAAGCGCATTGCCGAGGCCGTCAAGCGCCGCTGGGCAGAGCAGAAAAAAGCCGCGGCCGGAAAGTAACTGGGACCGCGGAAAGGACATGGGGCTGGTTTCCCCGCCAGCCCCACCCTTCTGAAAGATAGTCGGAGTAATCTGCATCCCATCTATAGCACAACTAGAGTTGCTATGCCCAGAGGCAATACCCTCAAGTGACTTTTTTCAAGAAAATGTCAACTTGCGTACTCTCTGGAAGGGCATATCTCCTCTGGTCTCGATCTAAATAGATTCTCCCGGCGTCCACCGCACCACCTGAACACTGGCATCGACCAATGCGGCCAATTGTTCCGGCGTTCCCTTCAGCGGAGGAAAGGTTCCAAAGTGCAGTGGGAGGACGACTGCCGGTTCCAGAAAGCGCACGGCTAACGCTGCTTCCCTTGGGTCCATTGTGAAGTGCCCTCCAATGGGAAGCATAACCACCTCAGGCCGATATAGCTCGCGAATCAGCTTCATATCTGAGAAAACGGCCGTATCGCCGGCGTGGTAGAGGACCGCACCACCCGCAACGGTTAATACATATCCTGCCGCCACACCCACATAATGGGTGCCCGTTTCATCCTGGGCTCCGGATGAGTGCATGGCAGTCACCATGGTGGCCGCTACATCGGCCAGTTGCACAGTACCACCCAAATTCATCCCAATCGTATCAGTGACTCCCTTGCTCGCAAGATATGCGGCCAACTCATAGATAGCCACCACGGTGGAACCGTGTCTTGCAGCCACTGGAACAGCATCGGAGATATGGTCCCCGTGGCCATGGGTCAGTAAGATGTAGTGGATTTTTTCCGGCAGTACAAACTGCTTGGGGTACTTTGGATTCTGTGCGATGAACGGGTCAATCAGGATATTCGTCCCTTTGGCGGTTTGAACCAGCACGGTTGCATGTCCGAGCCAGGTGATGCGCGTTCCCTGCAAGTTCATCATGGGTCTCCTTGTAACAGTGTTCTCGTCATTCATGCTGTCAGCGCGTGATGATGACTTCCGATACGCTGTCCTTGGCCAGGAACTGGCGAAAACCGGACCAGGCAGCGAAGAGTTGCTGAATGCTGCGGTTGGTAAAGGCGCGCTGAATGGGAAACTGCGGGGTCATCTGCATCTCGACATCGTCGCCGGGGGTGAGGTGGAAGCGGCAGAGCATTGTCTCTTCGCCCTTGGTCCGGGTATGGAAAAAGGCCAGCACCTGTCCGTCCGGATTCATGGCTTCAAACAGGCGGACAACCACCGGCGCCACCAGGGGTTCAGGCAGATAGTCGAGAGTGGTCCAGAGCAGAACCACGTCAAACGTACGGCCTGAAAAGTTGAGGGTCTGAGAGAGAAAGCCCTCGACGTCCCATACCGGATTACCGTCCTCACCGACGCCGGTCTGCCAGTTCCCTGTCCAGGCATCGTGGACCACATCGGCCAGGTAGACGCTGTGGCCCAGACTGGTCAAGTAGTTGATGTTGGCCGAAGAAGTAGAGCCTATGTCGATTACGCGGAGACCTGGCCCATCCTGCAGCCGCGAGCGCAGCACTGTCCATCCGCCCGAGTGGCGTAGCACCCTGGGCTCTGGAAATCTCGTGAGGGAAGCGGAAGAACCGCTATCCTGTTTCTTGCCAAACCAACGGCTAAACACCTTCAAATCCCCTTGCTGCAGAGCAAGTGACACAATGGCATACCGGCGCGCAGCTTCTGGTTAACGGACGTTGCCTGCCAGTGGCAGTTTCACGCCCTCCAACCCTGTGGAAACGGCCTGCGTCAGATCCACCTTGCCGCGAAAGACCGCATTCTCCTCCACCGCCAGGCGGAGAGCGTGGATATCGCCCTCTACTTGACAGCCAGCGCGCAACTCGACGCGGCCGCTGGCCACGATGTTGCCCTGGACCTGGCCCATGATCAGAATGTCTTTGGCGGTGAGGTCGGCTGCAACATTTGCAGTAGGGCCGATGGTCAACCGGCTCTCCGAGAGGTTCACGGTTCCCTCCACCCGCCCATCCACAATCAAGTCTTCACTGCCCTTCACTTCGCCGCGAATCACTACGGTCTTGCCGATGCGCACTGTAGCATTTTCAACTGCCATGATCTAATTCCTTTTCCTTCCGGGCCTTCCTTTAAGAGTACTCGAAGAGTGGGCGGCCAGACACTCTTGGAGCGGCTATCGTATGGCACAAGAACTTCCGCTTCAGCCAACTAGGCTTCGCACCTTGCAATTGGCCCTGAACGAACTATACGCAACCCGGAGCCATTGCTTCAATCCGGGCATTGGAAGAAGCATTCCCACGCATAAGAATCAACGGGATTGAATCACCACCCATGGACGGTCTAAGCCCGTTAGACTAGAGGTGTGTGCAGACTCTTCCCATTTTTTTTACTGTTTAGCTGGGCCGGTGCCGCCTTGGGGCAACCTCTTGCCGCCACCGCCCTAGCACCCGCGCAGGCCCAGGCGCTGGTGAAGCGCGCGCTGGCCACCGAATTGCGCGCTTCGCAGGACACAAGCCACCCCATGCGTTACCGGCTGCGCAAATCCAGCCCGCGATTGACCTCGGCCAAGGAGATTGTGGAAACTCGCGACGGCGAAGTTGCCCGCCTAATCGCCATCAACGACCGGCCGCTCAGCTTGGCCGACGAGGAGCGGGAACAGGCCCGGCTGGATGCGCTCTTCAGTGATCCAGGCCGGCAGCGGCATCGCAAGCAAAGCGAGGAAGCGGACACCGGAATCGTTCTGAAGCTGCTGCGTATGTTGCCCCAGGCATTTCTTTACGAGTACGCGGGCACCGGCCAGGGCCCCTCGGGTAAGGTGGAGAAGTTCCGCTTCCGGCCCAACCCCGCTTTTAACCCGCCCGATCTGGAAACGCAAGCACTGACCGCTATGACCGGCGAACTCTGGATTGACGCCTCACAGGAGCGCGTAACGCGATTGGAAGGCCACCTACAGCAAGACACGACCTACGGTTGGGGCGTCCTGGGCAAGTTGGACAAAGGAGGATGGATTGTCGTCGAGCAAACCGAGGTCGCCGAACGGCAGTGGCGGATCGCGCGCTTCCAGATGAAGATAAACCTCCGCATCCTATTCAAGATTAAAAACTTCGACACCGTCGAGGAGATGACTCAGTATGCGCCCGTCCCAGCAGGGTTGGGTTACCGGCAGGCCATCCAGATGCTTCGCTCCACCCCGGGAAACAGAGCACAGGGCGGGCACTAATCGCCCTATTCATCAAAAAAGCGGCCCCACCCGTTCGGGTGAGGCCGCTTTTTTGCGTTCCGAGATTCGCCTTACTTGATTTTGATAAAGATGGTGGCGAAGGTGAACAGGGTGAGGGACTCGATGAAGGCCAGACCGAGAATCAGCAGAAGTTGAATGCTGGCCGTAGCTCCGGGGTTGCGGGCAACTGACTCGACAGCCGAGCCAACAGCCCTGCCCTGGCCAAGGCCGCAGAGACCGGCGGCCAGCGCGATGCCCAGGCCGATGCCAATAGGAGCGAGGTTAACAACGGCAGATCCGCCGTCGGCAAAAGCCGGAATGGCAAAGCACAGAACAGCGAGAACCATCAGAACAGTTTGCAGTTTACGCATATTTCTCCAGCTTCCCTGGGATTGGCCGCCAGTGGGTGGTTGAGGCTCACCGTGCTGGCCCCCTCACGCTCGCAGCCTTCCGTTTTCCCGGAGCGGAAGCGCTCTCCGGCGGAATCTTTTTCCTTAGTGCTCGTGGGCCACGGCCTGGCCCAGGTAGATCATGGCCAGCATGGTGAACACAAGCGCCTGGACGATTGAAACGAAAATGTGCAGACCCATGAAGGGCAACGTCAGCCCGATCGGGAACAACGAAAAGAAAACCAGCGTGACCAGATCACCGGCAAACATATTCGCCCAAAGACGGACGGTGAGCGAGAGCAGGCGAGCGCAGTGGGAGATGATCTCTATGGGGAGCATCAGCCAAGCAATCCACCAGATCGGTCCGGCAAAGTGTTTGAGGTAGCCAATGGGGCCCTGCTCCAGGACGCCGTAAAAGTTGTAATAGATGAAGACAGCAACGGCGAGGCCCAGCGGCACGAAGGGCGACATGGTGGGCGCTTCGAGGCCGGGAATCAGGCCAAGCAGGTTGCAGGTGAGCACGAACAGAAAAATACAGGTCACGAAGGCTTGGAAGCGCTGATAACCGTGGCCGATGCTCTGCTCCGCCAGTCCACTGATGAATTCATGGACTACCTCGGCGAACTGCTGCGGAGTGGCTGGCTTTTCCACCGAAAGACTAAATCTGATTACGGTGAAAAGAGCGATAAATCCAAGCACCACCAACAATTCGAGAGCAAACGCCTGATTGACCTTGAGGGCGGAATGGGAAGCACTGACCGAATCAAGGCCATTCCACTGATAAGCCTTGACCTCAAGGCCCATGAAAAGGCGGTTCAGTAGACAAACGAGCGCAGAAGTTTCCGGCATGAAAATAAAGTTCTTTCTGTTTCCGAAGTTAGGTTGGAATCCGAACCGGGAAAGACGCTTACTCCCGCGGCACGTTCCTCACTCTTTCAACAAGCGGATCGCCTCCCACAGGAGGGTTGCCACCGCGAGGCTCAGGCCGCAAAGAAGCGCAATCGGAGAGCCCTGGAAACACTTTAGGCTACCATAAATGGCCGCCGCAAAAAACAGCAGCCGTAACAGAAAGAAGCTGACGACCAAAAATGCGCCGCGCTGGGCCTTCTGTTTCTTCATGCGGGCGTTGATCAGCCGGGTGAGCCGCAGCCACTCGAAAATGCTTGCTGCGGAGATCAGGGCGCCAGTTACGAGCATGGTGGCATCGCGCCAGCCGGTGGCAATCAGCAGCACGATGGCAGGGATCAAGCCCAGAATCAGGGTGTTGCGGATGGCTCGCTTGAGCAGAGCCTCCAGAGTCTCCTCCGTAAGGCCCAGAATGGGATGCGTCTCTTCGGTCATGGATTTGTTTCGGAACTTCCCTTCCCTGTCCCGGATTTTTTCTCCTCACTGATTTCATTGCTGGTTTCGTCGGCAGCCTTGTTCCCTGCGGCTATCGCCATCCGGGCCACACACACCAACCCGGAGACTCCGCCAAAGATGATCCCCGCCAGCCCAATCCACGACTGGTGCAGAAGGCTGTCAGCCCAGGCGCCAGCCAGCCAGCCAACAAACGCCGCCGCGGGCAGCAGAAAGGCAATCTGCATCATCTTTTCGGCTTCCATCAGGCTGGCCAGCGCGCTGACGGGCTTGGTGCGCGGCTTCGAGTCCGGAATGGGGCGGTTGAAGGGCATCTTTCGTGGTTATACACGATGAGCGCCCTTCCACGCGAAAGCGGCAAAAGTTACCTATTTTGGTTTTGAGGAGGCGAGCTTCCAGGCCTTGACCCGGTACTTGCCCTCATCATCATTCAATTGGGTAAGGCTGAAATCATAAGTGGCGTTGTTGTCGCCGATGGGAATCACCTTGACATTGGCCGCGAAGTAGTAGACCTTGCCCGGCTCGGCTGTGAAGGATGCCACATCGACATTCTTCTCTATCCCGCCCAGGGCCGATTGCCAACTCGCGCAGAGGTGATGAACTCCAGGGTTCACCGTCACTGTGAAATAGGAATTGTTGTTGTTGGCGCCCGCCCAGGCTCCGTCCAGTCCGAAGCGAACTGTAGCGTACATAAAAGGGCCAATCATATGATTTTCGTTTTCGATAAAGACGATCTGCGCTCTGCCATCTGCCGGCGAGGCGGGCGCGGTCTTGCTATTTTCAGTTTTGACGTCGAATTTGACTTTGTCGTCGCCACAGGCGTCCGGCAGGATGGTGGCCCTGGCCTGTACTGCGGAGGCAAGAGACGCACAGAGAAGCAACACAACAAGTCTGGGGTTCATGGCAATCATCCTAAATGGCAGTACGCCAAGCCGGTCAATGAGTTGGGCAATACTTTCGCGAGCCGCTCAGGCCTACCATGTTCCTGGCGACGCCGCCTCTGGTGAAGGAAGCTATTTCTTCACGGTTGCAGTGGCCAAGTCGAGGGAATTGACGAGGTACTTGCCTTCATCCTCGTTTACTGGTGTCAGATCAAGGGAATGCTCCTCAAATTGCTGGGTTCGGATGTGCCTGATCTTGATTCGGTAGTAGTAAACCTTGCCCGGTTTGGCGTTCAACGTGTCCAGGCCGGTTTTGGCCCACTCGGTTGAGAAGTCCGCCGACCAGTTGGCGCAGAGATGATGCTGGCCAGGGACTACCGATAGCGCAAAGTAGGAGTTGCCTTTGGTGGCGCCAACCCAGGTTCCGTCCACACCCAGCCGGGTGATCACTCCGCTGAGGACCATGCCCGCCGTATCCTCGGTCTCCAGAAAAACGATCTGCGCCTTGCCGGTCTCGGGAGCTGGGAGCGGCTGGATGGCTTCCGTTGTAACTTTGAACTGCGCATCCTCCTTGCCACAGCTATCAGGCAAGGCCCAAGCCTGAACAGTTGAGACCAGGGACGCACAAAGAAGCAAGATACCAAGACTTGGTTTCATGAAGATTTCCCTCCGCATTTCAAAACACACACTCTGGCCGTAAGTTGTGCGCGCCGCAAAGAATAGATCATTCTGCGCCAAAGCGCCGCCTACACAACAAACGATATACTGACAGTTGAACGTAGGACGCAGTTTACGCACAAAGGAAGCCATCGTGTTCGATTCAGAATTTGAGCGCAGTCTCTTCGACCTGCGCAAGGCAAAACTCGAAGAGATCAAGAAGCTGGGACAGGCAGCCTATCCCAACCAGTTCCCAGCCTCGCACACTGTTCCCCAGGTGCGCTCCAAGTGGGGAGAGACGCAGGCCGAGGAGTTGGAGGCCAATCGGGTCACCGTGGCCGTCGCCGGGCGCATCATGGCCATCCGCTGCCAGGGAAAGGCCGGCTTTGCTACGCTCCAGCAGGACGGAGAGCGGCTGCAAATCTACGTGCGCCTCGATGCCATCGGCGAACAGGGCTTTGCTCTCTACAAACTGCTCGACATGGGCGACCACATCGGCGTCTCCGGCTACCTCTTCCGCACCCGGACAGGTGAGCTGACCATCCACGTCGAGCGCCTGACCTTCCTCTGCAAGGCCATGCTCGCGCTGCCGGAAAAGTTTCATGGCTTGGCTGATGTCGAACTGCGCTATCGCCAGCGTTATGTAGACCTGTTCACCAACCTCGAAGCGCGCGAAGTCTTTGTGAAGCGCGCCAAAACGCTCAAAGCGCTGCGCCGCTTCTTCGACGATCGCGGCTACATGGAAGTGGAAACGCCGATGATGCAGCAGGTGGCCGGCGGGGCGGCGGCGCGGCCCTTTGTCACGCACCACAACGCGCTCGACCAGGATCTCTATCTGCGCATTGCGCCGGAGCTTTATCTGAAGCGTTTGGTGGTCGGCGGGCTGGACCGCGTCTACGAGCTCAACCGCAACTTCCGCAACGAGGGCGTAAGCACACAACACAATCCCGAGTTCACCATGTTGGAGTTCTACCAGGCCTACGCCAATTACCAGGACATGATGCAACTGACCGAGGATCTGATCAAGTTTGTGGCCCGCGAAGTGAATGGGACCACAAAGACCGAGTTCAACGGCCACGCCATCGACCTGGCAAAATGGCAGCGGCTGACCATGCGCGAGGCCATCCGCGAGTACTGGCCGGAGGAAGCGGGCGCGAAGCCGGCGATGACTGCCTTCGAATCTGCCCCAGTGCTGCAGGCACGGCTTCATGCGGCCATCGGCTCGCTGGAGAAGGCTGTCGGCGAAACCGCACGCCTTAGCCCGGACCGCATCGCCGAATTGAAGACAGTCCACGAAGCGGTCTCCAAAGTCTATTTCGACTCGATGAAGGGCGCTCCCGTGGGCAAGTCCGTCTACAACCTTTTCGAGGCGGTGGTGGAACCCTTTCTCATCCAGCCGACCATCATCTACGACTACCCAGTCGAGGTTTCGCCGCTCTCCAAGGCCAAGCCGGACGATCCCGCGCACGTGGAGCGCTTTGAGTTCTTTGCCGGCGGCTTTGAACTGGGCAACGCCTTCAGCGAGTTGAACGACCCGGTAGAGCAACACAAACGATTCGAGCAGCAACTTGCCGCACGCGCGCAGGGAGACGACGAGGCGCACCAGATGGACGAGGACTATGTGCGCGCGCTGGCCTACGGGCTGCCCCCAACCGGCGGCGAAGGCATGGGCATCGACCGGTTGGTGATGCTGCTGACCGGCTCGCGGTCGATTCGGGATGTGATTCTATTTCCATTGATGAGAACCAGGGAGCCTGTGTCCGTGGTCAGCCACTCCGGCGGGCCGGAATCGCACGCCGCTGCCCCCGCTACAGATCAGGGAGCAGACCCACAGTGAACATTCTTTTTGTCGGCGACATCTTCGGCAGCGCAGGGCGCAAGATCGTGCGCGAACACATTGACCATGTTCGTAACGCGCATGAGGTGGAACTGGTCATCATCAATGCGGAAAACGCCGCAGGCGGCTTTGGCCTGACCCCTCAAATCGCCGACGAGATCTTCGATCTGGGCGCGGACGTTTTGACCACCGGCAATCACGCATGGGACAAGCGCGACCTGATCGACTACATGAACTCGGTTCCTGCAGAAAGCTCCGAGCGGCCCCGCCGCGTGTTGCGGCCGGCGAATTTTCAGCCTGGCCTGCCCGGCTATGGAGTCTATGAGGGAACGACGCAGAGCGGTGTGGACTACGCGGTCATCGAACTGCAGGGCTGCGTTTTCATGAACACCACCAACGACCCCTTTTACGCTGTCAACGCACTGCTGTCCGACATCAAGGCCAAGGTCATCGTGGTGGACTTCCACGCCGAGGCCACCAGCGAGAAGGTGGCGATGGGCTGGCATCTGGATGGCCGCGTCACTGCGGTGCTGGGCACGCACACGCACATTCCCACCGCCGACGAGCGGGTGCTGCCGGGTGGAACTGCCTTCCAGACTGATGTGGGCATGAGCGGCCCTTATGACAGCGTGATCGGCGTCGAAAAAGAGCTGGTGCTCCGCAAGTTCCTCACCGGAATGCCCTGCAAGTTCGAGGCCGCCAAGGGAAACCCAAAAATGTGCGCCGCGCTGGTCGCCTGCGATCCGGTGACCGGGCGCGCCACGCGGATTCAGCGGATCATGCTGGGCGAGTAGCGCAAGAACAGTGGACAGTGATCAGTGGACAGTTGATGGCAATCGAAAAGCATTGCCTGTCAAGAAGAGTCTCGAACGCGCTTGGCAAACATCGGAATCTACATTCATCCCCACCGACCACTCACTTGATCAGCGTGGCCTTCCCCTCCACATCAGCCGCTTGGATGGGCTTTCCCTGGACCTCGGCTGGAGTCTGCTCAAAAACCGTTCCCTTCGATTTTGGGGCTGCTGAATGTGTGGCCTTCATCAGCTTTCCTTTGCCGTTGAAGGTCATGGTCCAGTCCATGGGCCGGGGAATCGCGGAGGCATCGGTAAACCGGAGGACTGCGCCCCCACGCATGGGAATCTCCAGCCTTCCCGGCGGAGCTGCGGGAAGCTTCTTGAAATCGGTGACTTCCGGCGGCCCGATCTGTGGATGCGCTCCCGCCAAGGCGGCGTAACAGAGGGCGGTCGCAAGCCAGCCCGGCGCCTTGGCCGGATTCTCCTCGGCGCGAATGTGGTTGAAGGCCGAGATGGTCAGCGCGTTGATGGGCGCGGGCGAGAAGAGCGAATAGCCGCGGCGCAAAATGGGGATGATGCGCACACGCCCCTCGCTGCCGCGCGGAATCGATGCCGAAAATACGCTCACATCGCCGCTTCCGTTGTTGCGCGTGAACTGCAGAAACAGGTGATTGGGCAGCGCGGAACAGACGATCTGCTGGTAGCTCCACTTGCCCTGGTTGAATTCCAGGCCGGCAAACCCGGCGCGCTCACCGATTGCGGACTCTGCATCCGCCGCCAGATCGCGATCCTGCTCGCTCATACGGTCATAGGAGCGGAACTCGAGTGCAGTGGCACGATCCGCCGTCTCGCTGCCAGGAGGAAACGGCATGGGGCGCTGAGCAGCCTTGCGCACCCGGCTGTACTGCGAGACTGAGAGATCCTGGTCCGTCTGAGCCACAACGGGACCGCAGACAAGAACGATGACGGCTACAGCCAGGAGGATGGGGAAGGTTCTAGATCGTTCCATATGGCCCCTCTAGCAATTTCAGGGTTAGTGTACTGGAGGACGACGAACTCAAATGGCTTTTTCCTTAAGAAAAAGCCGCCTTGCAGGATCTTCGCTACGCCACATTAGCCCTGTAATTGCTCTAGCCCACCACTGCGTTGGACGGAGTTTTGGTTGAGCGTCGTGGAAGCACAAAAAGGGCAGCCAATACAGGCTGCCCTTAATGGCCCAGGAGGACCGTGTGTGGCGCTGGACCCTATATGGATCCAGCGCAATCAACGGATCGGACCGATCCAGGGGCTATTTCCCCGGCTTGTGTCCGGCTGCTGGTTTGTGCGTCGCAACAGGCTTCTTGGGCACGATTACTCCGTCGCGAAGCACGATCTGGGCAGTTTGCGGCATGGTGGCTGTGGCTGCAACCTGCGTGTAGTTGTCATAGGTGCCATCCAGCTCCGCTTCTCCCTTGCTTTCCTGACCGAACGCGAACCCTACGCCAGGAGCTTCCTTGCAAGCCACAGGCGCCTTCAGTTTGACGATGAAGTCAGGGGTCTTGGCATCCTTGGCATCCTGAGTCACGGCGACCTTAATCGTCGAAACGGCGGGCTCAATCCCAATCTTCTTGATTGGCGTCTTGGGGTCGTTGAGGACCACATTCAGTTTGTCGGCGTCTTCCTTGACGCCAGAGGCGAGGATGAAATCCTGCTCTTGCTTCAGATCAGAACCCACCACCGGAAAGTCCTTGCACGCTACCGGAGTATTCAGATTGACAATGTACTCGGTTGGCTTGACGCCCTCGGTCACAAAGACCCTGATCGCAGAGGCATTGGCCTCCATGACGATCCCCGGGACCGGGGTGACCTCATTCTTCAGCACGGCCCAAAGCTTGTCGGTGTCTTCCTTGGCGCCGGCGGCCAGAATGAATTCCTTGTCGCCCAGGTTCAGGGAGGTCAGGTTGGGAGTGCTCAGGATAATATCGTGAATCTGCTCAGCCGGAGTCTTGGCCGCCTCGATCTTCAGGGTTCCCGGAGGGAAGGTGGTGAGCGCTGCCTGAGCCTTGATGTCGTCCAAGCCCTTCAGGTCGCCGTGGTACTTCTTGTAGTAGTAATCGAGCGAACTTTCAATCGTGGCCTTGTAATTGGCGGGGGCGAAGTCCCAGGCGCGAGCGTAGAACCAGATTGACTTCACCAAATCCTTGGCGTCGGGCTGGGCATACGCCTTGGCAAGGAGGAGCGTATCCTGCAGCCCCACGGTCTTGCTCTGGTCATCCGTATACATCATCAATTCCGCTGTATATTCGGCAACAGCGCCCTTGAAGTCCTTCTTGGAGGCCGCATCGTCGAATGCGATGGCCGAATGGAAAGCTGGATAGGTTCCACCGGTCAGCTTCTTCCAGTCGGCATCGGATGTGCCGGTCGGCTTGGGTACGAGAAGACCCTTGCGGGCAAGCGCCGCAGCATCGTCGCAGGTTGGCGCGTCGTTGGTCTTGGCGCACTGACCCTTCTTGATGAAGACCGAAATGAAGATAGCCTTCATGCTGTTGGGATCCACCTGAAGCAGGCGGCTAGCCGCGCCGAGAGTCTTGTCGGTGTCGTTCAGGCCCTGGTAGGTGTCGATCAGAGAATCCAGAACAGCGCCCTTGACGACACTCTGGGGATAAGCCAGCAAAAAGCTCTCCAGGGCCGCGGCCTTGGCCTTGGGATCGCTCTGTGTAGAGGCGTTTTGGTAGGTGTTGTACTCTGCCGGATCCTTGATGGTGATTGAATCCTGGGCACGCAGCATGGGCGCGGAAACGAGGCTTAGGCTCGCCAATGCCATCACAGATGCGAAGACTAACTTCTTCATTCAGTGCTCCTGGGAATTGCGAAAATGGAGATCAATGTTCAAGCACTCACTCGCTGAATGCAAAACCGCGTTTTTAGCGGTTCTGCGCCGGGGTGGCAATTAACCATACCATCTCGGTTTCCAGTGCGGTCTTGGATGGATTATAGAAAGCCCTGCCTCTTGTGACAAGCGGAGTTGCGCAGGAAGAAAATATTTCTTGTGCCAGAGCGGGCCGTGAAGCTCCGTTCCCCCGGCTTGCCGGCTCTTCTGAGCGGTAAATACATAGTTTGGCCGCTTTGGCTGGCTAGGCTGTTTCCAGCCTCATTGGAGCAGGCGCGCCAGTTCAGCCTGCTCGGCCAGAAAGGCGTCGTGTCCGTGGGCACTGGCCATCTCCCAGTAATCGACGAGCCCCCCCGCCGCGCGAATTGTATAGGCAAAATCGCGCACTGCCTGGGGGGGGAAAAGCCAATCGGAGCTGATGCCGACGAAGCAGAGGCGGGCGCGAATCCCCCCAAAGGCCTCCTCAGGCGAGCCATGCCCGTGCAACGGGTCCCAGGTGTCCATGGTGCGCATGAGGGCCAGGTAGGCGTTGGCGTCAAAGCGGTCGATGAACCGCTCTCCCTGGTGGTCCAGGTAGCCAGCAATATCGAAACGCCCGCCGATCAGACCGCCTCCTTCGTTGTCCAGCCCCCACGGGTCTTCCCCGTTGCGGTTCGGCTTGCGTCCATAACGCTCGTCAAATAGTTTCGCGGACTTATAGCTGATCATGCCGATCTGCCGGGCCAGCGACACCCCCTGCCGCGGAGGGCGTTGCGGCAAGTAGTGGCCGCCCGCCCAATCCGGGTCCTGCTGGATGGCCTGGCGCTGCAAGTGGTTCAGCGCCAGTCCCATGGCTGAAAGCGGCGCGACGCCGATGACAACCGCGTTCTCAACGCGTTTTGGATCGTAGATTGCCCAATCCAAGGCCTGCATACCCCCGATGGAACTGCCCAGAACCAGCCGCAGCCGCCGAATGTCCAGAGAATCCAGCAACTTGGCCTGCGCGCGCACGTTGTCGCGGATGGAAACCAGCGGAAAGTCCGGCCCGTAGATATTGCCCGTTTCGGGGTCCACCGAGCCGGGCCCCGTCGAGCCGTAGCAGGAGCCCAGCATATTGATGCAGACCACGAAATCGTGTTCCTGAGAGAGAAGCGCGCCGGGCGCGAAGACCTCCGGCCACCAGGAGCCCACCTGCGCCGAGCCGGTGAGCGCATGGCATACCAGCACGGCGTTGTCCTTGGTCGCGTTCAGCTTGCCATACACCGCATAATGCAGCGTGACGCCGGTCAGCACTCGCCCACAGTCCAGCAACAAGGGCTGGTCGAGCACGTAGTCGCCTTCGTAAGTGGGCTCCAAAAAAGACTTTGCCGGTGGAGAGATTCCAGCCCCGGCTCGGGCTTCGGTCAAGATACTCATTTCGCAGCTATCCCCGCTGTTTCTGTTGTGCCGGTGAACGTATGACCATTGGCAACCTCGATCGCCTGGTCCAGATCGGCCAAAATATCGCGTATGTCCTCAATGCCGACGCTCAGCCGTACCAGCTCGGGAGTGACGCCGGCTTCCGCCTGCTCCTCCGCTGAAAGCTGCTGGTGTGTGGTCGAGGCGGGATGAATGACCAGCGACTTGACGTCGCCGATGTTGGCCAGCAGCGAGAAGAGCTTCAACGAGTCGATCAGCTTTCTGCCCGCCTCGAATCCGCCCTTGATGCCGAAGGTCACCAACCCGCCTTGCCCATTGGGCAGATACTTCAGTGCCCGTTCGTGATAGGGGCTGGACTGCAGGCCGGGATAGTTGACCCACTCCACGCCCGGATGCTTCTCCAGGTGCTTGGCCACGGCCAGCGCATTCTCCGAGTGCCGCTGCAAACGCAAGTGCAGCGTCTCGATGCCTTGCAGCAGCAGAAAAGCGCTGAAGGGCGCAAGAGCCGCGCCGGTGTCGCGCAACCCCTGTACCCGCGCCTTGGAGATGAACGCCAGCGGACCGAAGGCCTCCGTGTAGGAAAGCCCGTGGTAGGAGGGGTCCGGCTCGGTGAAATTCTTGAAGCGTCCCGAGGCCGCCCAGTCGAACTTGCCTGAATCCACGATCACCCCTGCAACGGTGGTGCCATGGCCACCCAGGAATTTGGTGGCCGAATTGACCACGATGTCCGCGCCCCACTCGATCGGCCGCACCAGCGCCGCCGAAGCCGAAGTGTTATCGATGACCAGCGGCAACTTGTGTCCATGCGCAATCGAGGCCAACGTCTCGATGTCCGCCACATCCAGCTTGGGGTTGCCCAGCGTCTCGGTGTAGATGGCCCGGGTTTTGTCGTTGATGGCCGCCCTCAGGCCGTCGAAGTCGTCCGCATCCACAAAATGCACCTTGATGCCCAGCCGTGCAAAGGTATAGCGCAAGAGGGTATAGGTGCCGCCATAGAGCGACGTCGTGGAAACAATCTCGTCTCCAGCCGAGGCCAGCGTGGTCAGGGTCAGAGTCTCCGCAGCCATGCCCGAGGCCGTCGCCAGCCCCGCCACTCCGCCTTCCAGAGCCGCCACGCGCTTCTCAAAAACGTCGTTGGTGGGGTTCATGATGCGGGTATAGATATTGCCCGCCTCTTCCAGGCCGAAAAGCCTTCCGGCATGGGCAGCATCCTTGAACGTATAGGAAGCGGTCTGATAAATGGGCGTGGCACACGCTCCCGTGGTTGGGTCGGGCACTTGACCTGCATGGACGGCAAGGGTGGCAAATTGCTGCTGTTTCTCTTCGGACATCGAGAGCTCCTTCAGGTTCCTGTTGGTTTGGCTTGTGGATGCGAACCGGGCAGGTTGTGGATCGCGCCATAAAACAAAACGGCCCGAATCCTTATCGGACCCGGGCCGCCTGGCTTCAAGATCGGTTGCGCTTAGCGCATTCGCCGCTCAAGAGCTGCACGGAAGGGTCCGCACGCCATATATATGCACATGGCCATGGCCGCAATTCCGTGATTCCTTGAGTTCAGCATACAAAAAGTATCAACTCTGGCCGGTGTGTGTGTCAAATGAGGATCGAAGCCAGAACACTTCGCGCGCGCATTTCATGGCCTTGCAATTGTGTTCAATACGCTCTGTTCCCTATTCCCTGTTCCCTGTTTTTCTACTCCTCCGCCTTCCACACATACGCGCCCGGCTGAGGCAGGCCGATGTGCGCCAGCACGCGGCAGACAAATTGCCGCGCCATCTCCGTCGAATCGACGGGCTTGTTATAGAAGGACGGAATCGCGGGAAAAATGACTGCGCCGGCCTCGGCGGCCAGCTTCATATTGCGCAGATGAATAAGGTTGAAGGGCGTCTCTCGCACGCAGAGAATCAGCGGGCGGCGCTCCTTGAGCGTAACGTCGGCGGCGCGGGCGATGAGCGAGTTGGCCAAACCGTTGGCAATGGCTGCCAGCGTGCCCATGGAGCAAGGCAGGACAATCATGCCGTTCGAAGGGTAGCTGCCGCTGGCGATGGAGGCGCCGATGTCCGCATCCGAGTGCTGCACCGTCTTCGCGGGCGCGCCGCCAAGAAGCTTTTCCAGCAGGTTGTTGCGTCCGGCCAGGCCCAATTCTTCGGCCAGCACCCGCAACGAGTTCTCCGAAGGCACAAAGTGGACTTGAGCCACGCGCTCGTCCGCCTCCAGCGCGCGCAGCAGCTCACAGCATAAGATCGCGCCAGATGCGCCGGTCAGTGCGACGGTAAGGTTCATGGCTTCCACTGTGGGTAAACTGCCCTCTTACATCTGATTCTAGGTACCTATGGAAGGTGCGCGTGCCCCAAGTCTCAATTTCTAGACCTGGGAAAAAACTCCACCAGGCTACTCGCCTAAAACCCTCTTGAAGATCGCATCCACATTGCCCAATTGCCGCGTGTAGTCGAAGGTCTTGGCGAGCTTCTCCGGGCTGAGCAGCGCGGTAACCGCCGGGTCCTTTGCCACCTCGTCACGGAAGACCAGATCCTCTTTCCAGGCGCTCATGGCGTGCGACTGCACCAGCCGGTACGCATCCTCGCGCATCATCCCAGCCTCGGCCAGGTCCAGAAGCAACTGCCCGCTGAAGATCAGGCCGCCGGTGCTTTCGAGGTTCTTCTTCATCCGTTCGGGATAGACCAGCAGGCGGCCGATCAGATTCTCGGTCTTGGCCAGCAGGTAGTCCACCAGGATGGTCGAGTCGGGGAAGATCACCCGTTCGACCGAAGAGTGCGAAATGTCCCGTTCGTGCCACAGCGGAACATCTTCAAAGGCCGCCTGCGCATTGCCGCGCAGCACGCGCGCCAAGCCGCAGATTTGTTCGGCGGTAATTGGATTCTTCTTGTGCGGCATGGCCGAGGAGCCCTTCTGCTTTTCGCTGAAGTACTCCTGCGCCTCGCGCACCTCGGTCCGTTGCAGATGGCGCACTTCGAGCGCGATCTTGTCCAGCGTGCAACCGATAATCGCCAGCGTGGAAATGTACGCTGCGTGCCGGTCGCGCTGGATCACTTGCGTGGCCACTAGTGCCGGTTTCAGTCCCAGCCGGGCGCAGATCTTCTCTTCGTGCTCCGGCTTCAAGTGGCCAAAGGTCCCCACCGCGCCGGAGAGTTTGCCCACGCGCATATCTTCGGTGGCCGCGTCGAAGCGGACCAGATTGCGCTCCATCTCGGCGTACCAATTCAGCAGCACCAGGCCGAAGGTCGTCGGTTCTGCATGGACGCCATGGGTACGGCCAATGATAGGCGTCTGCTTGAACTCGAGGGCGCGGCGCTTGAGAACGGCCAGAAACTCGACGATGCCGGCGCGGATCAGCGCCGACGCTGCCTTGATCTGCAGAGCCTGGGCAGTATCGACAATATCGTTCGAGGTCAGCCCATAGTGCAGCCAGCGCGATTCGGCGTCCAGGCCCTGAGCTTTCAGGCTCTCGGCTACGGTGGTGGTGAAGGCGATGACGTCGTGCTTCACCTCCGCCTCGATCTCCTGTATACGGGCTACGGAAAAACCGGCTTTATTGGCAATCGCCTCAGCGGCGGTGGCGGGAATCACGCTGCCCTCAGCCAGCACGGCGCTCGCCGCCGACTCGACTTCGAGCCAGCAGCGGTATTTGTTCTCATCTGTCCAGATGCGACCCATTCCGGGGCGTGTATAGCGTTCAATCAAGGGAGACTCCTTGCCAGAGCCGCATCGGTCGGCCCTGCACCAACACTTGATTGTACGAGAAATGCCCGGTGCCCCATCCTTTTCGCGCACTTGGCGAAAAGGGTGGGAAACCTCAGACCTTGAGGTTCAATCGCGAGGAATACCCAAACGCTCGTGCAACTCATCCAGAAGCAGCCCGCGGCCCGGCTTGTAGGGCTGGAACCACACGCCGTCGATCACCAGTTGCGGAACGGCCCGCTTCCCGACGCGGCGCAGCACTTCGGCGGAGGCGGCCGGATCGGCATCCACATCAATTTCGGTGTATTCGATGCCGTGGGAGTCGAGGAACTGCCTGGCAGCCCGGCAATCCCCGCACCAGGAAGTAGCGTATATTTCGACTTTCATGCGCATAGTGTACTGCTACCGCCGCTCGCGGAAGAAACTTCTCAGCAACTCAGCCGCCTCATCGCCAAGAATTCCCTTCTCAATCTGCATCTGGTGATTCAGTTGCGGATGGTTGAGCACGGAGAGCACCGAGCCGGCCGCGCCCGCCTTGGGGTCGGCGGCGGCAAAAACCAGCCGGTCAAGCCGCGCATGAATCATGGCTCCGGCGCACATGGCGCACGGCTCCAGCGTCACATAGAGCGTGCAGCCCGGCAGCCGGTAGTTACCCAGCACCGCTGCTGCCGCGCGCAGGGCGACAATCTCCGCATGAGCCGTGGGGTCCAGGTCGCGTAGCACACGATTCTGCCCGCAGGCGATGATCGCCTCCTCGTGTACGACGACCGCGCCAATCGGCACCTCGCCAGCTTCCGCGGCCAGGCGGGCTTCGGCGAGCGCGGCTTGCATGGCTTCCTGATCGTCGATCATGTTTCCGATGGTAGCGCGGCCGGGATCCCCGCAGGCTGGTCTTCGTCTCCGGGGTGGGCGGCGGGCTGCTGCTGGGTCATGCAGTGCAGCGTGCCCAGGCCCCAGACCAGGTCAACCGAGTGGATGCCGATGACTTCGCGGCCGGGAAAGACCTCGGCCAGCGTGTTCAGCGCAACGCGGTCGTTGGGGTCGTGAAAAGTCGGAACCAGGACCAGCCCATTGGCAATATAAAAGTTGGCGTAACTGGCCGGAAGCCGCTGGCCGCGAAAGACGACCGGGCGCGGCAGGGGCAACTCTACCAAGTCAAACTGCTTGCCGTCGAGGGTGCGCGCGGCCTTGAGTCGAGCGAGATTCTCGGCCAGCGGCGCATGGTTGGAATCGCTTGCATCCGGCTCTACGACGGTAACAATGGTCGTCGGCGCGACAAAGCGAGCGATGTCGTCGATGTGGCCGTGGGTATCGTCGCCGGCAATTCCGCGATTGAGCCAGATCACCTGATCGATGCCCAGAAAATCCGAGAAAACCTGCTCCAACTGGGCGCGGCTGACGCCCGGATTACGTTGCTGCACCTCGCTGAGCAGGCACTCCTCGGTGGTGAGCAGAACGCCCGCGCCGTTGGTGTCAATCGAGCCGCCTTCCAGCACGATGCGGTGCGTCGAACCATCCGCCATCCGAAGCGCAGGCTGCCACTCGGGCAGGCCGAGCAGCTCTGTCACGCGTCCAGGCAACTGGTCGTCGAGCTGCCAGTTGGAGTACTTCGCCCAGCCGTTGAAGCGCCAGTTGGTGATGGCCACGCGGCCCTTATGGTTCCTCACAAAAATCGGTCCTGAGTCCCGGGTCCAACTGCGATTTGTGGGCCAACAGTGAAAGCTCACCCGGTCCAGATTTGCCCCGGCCCGCTCCAGAATGCTCTCGGCGCGCCGTTCAGCCTTCGCGTCCTCGACCAGAAGATGCACCTGCTCATGCGCCGCCAGCAGGCGCACGATCTCCGCGTAGACCCAGGGGATGGGCTGAAACTTGCCCGGCCAGTCCTCGGGATTGTGCGGCCAGGCCAGCCAGGTGGCCTCGTGGGGCTCCCACTCGGCGGGCATACGGTAGCCCAGGTCGCGCGGCGTTGTCGCTGTTGAAACGGGAACGGACATTTTTACTTGGAATCTCCGTCCGCCCGCCGCGCGGTCACCGGATCGAGAAAACGTTGGGTGATGGGCGCGTAGGCATCGATGCGGCGATCGCGCAGGAACGGCCAGTTGCGGCGGGTGTCTTCAATGAGGTCCAGGTCGATCTCGCCCAATAAAATCTCCTCGGCGTCGTGCGAGGCTTTGGCGATGACGCGGCCAAACGGATCGGCCAAAAAGCTGCCGCCCCAGAACTCGATGCCCGCTCCGGCGGCGCGATTGCCCTTTACGTCGCCATGCTCCATGCCCACCCGGTTCACGCCAGCCACATAGACGCCGTTGGCAATGGCGTGGGAGCGCTGAATGGTCAGCCACGCATCATATTGCGCCTTGCCGAACTCGTCCTTTTCAGCCGGGTGCCAACCGATGGCGGTCGGATAGAAGAGCATTTCGGCGCCTTGGAGGGCGGTGAGCCGCGCGGCTTCCGGATACCACTGATCCCAGCAAACCAGCGTGCCCACTCGGCCAAAAGCGGTGTCCACGGCCTGAAAACCCAGATCGCCCGGCGCAAAGTAATACTTCTCGTGGTATAGCGGGTCGTCTGGAATGTGCATCTTGCGATATACGCCGGCAATCGCGCCATCGGCGTTCAAAGTAACGGCCGTGTTGTGGTAAAGCCCCGGCGCGCGGCGCTCGAAGAGCGAGGCAATAACGACAACGTGAGCCTCACGGGCCACTTCGGAGAGGCGTGCAGTGGATGGCCCTGGAATCGGCTCGGCCAGATCGAAGAACCGCAGATCCTCGCGCTGACAGAAGTACTGGGTGCGGAAAAGTTCCGGCAGGCAAACAATGTTGGCGCCCAGCCGAGCCGCCGCGCGGATGTGACCTACCGCAGCGGCAAAGTTGGCCTCCGGGTCCGCTCCCATGCGCATCTGCACGAGTCCCACGTTATATTTGCGCCTGTTTTCCATGGATCGCCAGACATTCCTCCGCATCAATGCAGCAAGGCCAACCCCGCCGCGCGGGATTAGCCTCCACTGCCCCTGCCGGACGCGCGGGCTATAGCAATTTCACGGTTGCCGAAATGGAGGCCGATGAACTCAGGTGGCTTTTCCCTTAAGAAAAAGCCACCTCGCCGGCTCTTCGCTAAGCCACATGAACCCTGAAACTGCTCTACTCTGCCAGAATCAGGACGGCCGCGGCAATCGTGGTGGTCCACTTTCCGCGCTTGTCGCCCACGGCCGACTGCGTCACATTGCTGGTGCGAACAATCTTGTTGGAGATGCGGTAAATCTCCTTCTTCTCATCCCAGCTCTTGTCTGGATCGAAATCCACATCCAGGGTTGTGGCCAGCATCTCAGCGGCCAATTCCTCAGCGTACTCACCGGCCTGTTCCTCGGTCTCGCCGAAGCTGTGGTGTTCGCTCAGATAACCATACGTATTCCGGTCTGCTGGAATAGCCACGCCGATGCTCGAAACCACCAGCCGGTGCGGCTCGCGCGTCGAATTCTCCGCAATCACCGCGAAAACCACCTCGCCGGGGTTCAGGTAGGTGAGGCCTTCCTTGCGCGTAATCAGCTTGCACTGTGGCGGAAAGATGGAAGAGACTCTCACCAAATTCTGCGAGGCGATCCCCGCATCCCGAAGCGCCAGTTCAAAGGAGGTCAAACGCTCCTTATGTTTGCCTACGCCCTTGGTAAAAAACAGCTTCTTCGGGACCATGCTTTTTCCCAATTTCTATGTGTCCTCCGTGTATTTGAAAATGGTGGATCTTGTGAAAGGTACCCGCATGAGTTTATCTCATTTGGCCAGGCAAAAACAGCATTTCACGCGATTTCATTGCAACCCCTGAATCCCGGGTGGTAGCCTCATCCTCTAACCACACAGGGGAAGGGATCACTGAAAGCCATGCAAGCCACCTACAACGGCCTTGAGTTGCCAGAAAACGGCCAGCCAATCAAGTACATAAACGGGCAGTTTGAAGTGCCCGACCATCCTATCCTTCCGTTTATCGAGGGCGACGGCACGGGACGCGACATCTGGAAGGCCTCGCAGAGGGTCTTCGACGCCGCAGTTGAAAAGGCTTATGGCGGCAAGCGCGCCATTCGCTGGTTTGAGATCTTCGCCGGCGAAAAAGCCTTCCGCAGGTTCGGCGCCTGGCTGCCCGATGACACAGTAGCTGCGGTTCGCGACCTGCGCGTCTCCGTCAAGGGACCGCTAACCACGCCGGTGGGCGGCGGCATTCGCTCGCTCAACGTGGCTCTGCGCCAGATTCTCGACCTCTACGCCTGTGTGCGGCCGGTCAAGTATTACCGGGGCGTGCCCAGCCCGGTGAAGCACCCTGAGAAGCTGGACATCGTGATCTACCGCGAAAACACCGAGGACGTGTACACGGGTATCGAGTTCAAGGAGGGCAGTGCCGATGCCGCCCGACTGATCGGTTTTCTGAATAACGATCTCCTTGCCAAGACCTCCAAGAACGTGCGCGCCGACTCCGGTGTGGGCATCAAACACATCTCCATCTTCTGTAGCAAGCGGCTGGTACGATCCGCCATCCGCTTCGCCCTCGAATCCGCCCGCAAGACCGTCACGCTGGTCCACAAGGGCAATATCGAGAAATTCACTGAGGGCGCCTTCTGCGCGTGGGGCTACGAGGTCGCCCAGCAGGAGTTCCGCGCTGAGACTGTCACCGAGCGCGAGAGCTGGATTCTGGGCAACAAGGACGCCAACCCTGGCCTGACCGTCGAAGAAAACGCGGCGCTCATCGAGCCGGGCCTGGACATGGCCCCGCAGAGCTTCCGCGACTCGGTTTACGCTGAAGTCACGCACGTGCTCGACTCCATCGGCCAGAGCCACGGCAACGGAGCATGGAAGTCGAAGGTGCTCATCAACGACCGTATTGCCGACTCCATCTTCCAGCAGATCATCCTTCGCCCGGAGGACTATAGCGTACTGGCCACCACCAACCTCAACGGCGACTACATCTCCGACGCGGCCGCGGCGCAGGTGGGCGGCCTGGGCATCGCGCCCGGCGCCAACATTGGCGACGGCTATGCAGTTTTTGAGGCCACTCACGGCACCGCGCCAAAGTATGCCGATAAGGACATGATCAATCCCGGCTCGCTGATTCTCTCCGGCGTCATGCTGCTGGACTTTATCGGCTGGAAGAAAGCGGCCAAGCTCATCGAAACGTCGCTCGAAAAAACCATTCTGCAGAAATTTGTCACGTATGATTTTGAACGCCAAACGGCCGGCGCCACCAAGGTGGGCACCAGCGAGTTTGCTACCCGCGTCATCGGCAATATGACAGCGAACAGCGAATAGCGGACAGCCTGCAGTGTCCATCGTGGCTGTTAGCTGTCATCTCTTTCAACAATTCCCCAAGGAGAGAACATATGCGCAAGAAAGTCAGCATTATCGGCGCCGGCAATGTCGGCTCAACGGCAGCGCACTGGCTCATGGCCAAGGAATTGGCCGATGTAGTGATGATCGACGTGGTGGAGGGCGTGCCTCAGGGCAAAGCGCTTGACCTGCTCCAGGCTCTTCCCATCGAACGATCCGACATCCATATCACCGGCTCGAATGACTACGCCGACACGGCCAATAGCGACATTGTGATCATCACGGCCGGCCTTCCCCGCAAACCCGGCATGAGCCGCGACGACTTGCTGCACACCAATTTCAAGATCATGACCGATGTGGTCAAGAATGTGATCGTCTACTCGCCTGAGTCGATCCTCATCGTCGTCTCAAACCCGCTGGATGCGATGGTGCAGGCCGCATATCGGCTGTCAGGCTTCAACCGCGAGCGGGTCATCGGCATGGCAGGGATTCTGGATTCAGGCCGCTTCAAAAGCTTCATCGCTCAAGAGTTGAAAGTGAGCGTGGAAAACATGAGTTGCCTCATGCTTGGCGGTCACGGCGACACGATGGTTCCACTTGTCCGCTACACCACCGTGGCCAGCATTCCCATCACCGAGTTGCTCCCCAAGGAGCGAATCGACGCCATCATTCAGCGCGCTCGCGACGGCGGCGCCGAGATTGTGAAGCAACTCAAGACCGGCAGCGCCTATTACGCACCCTCCGCGGCTGCTGTAGAAATGGCCGAGGCCATCCTCAAGGACAAGAAGAAGATTCTGCCCTGTGCGGCTTACCTCGAAGGCGAGTACGGCATCGATGGCTACTTCATCGGCGTGCCATGCAAACTGGGCGCAGCCGGCCTGGAACAGATCATTGAGATCAAACTCACTGACGAGGAACACGCCGCACTCATGAAGAGCGCCGCTGCCGTCAAGGAACTCTGCGACGTCATCGGCGTCTAGGAACCTCTTACTGCAATCGCATCCTGCGCGCATCACCCAAGAGCCATTCCGCTGAGCGGAATGGCTCTTGCTTTTCATACCCTATCGAACGGTTGCGGAAGTCCTCATAGCATGGTCAAGGTCACCTCCAGCAGATTTGAGCGGAAGGTGCGATGATCTATTTATGAAGCGTATTTTGTTCGCATTCGCAGTCCTGGCTTTGGCATGTGCTTCCGTGCAGGCGCAAAAGAGTTACGACCTCCTGTTGAAGGGCGGTCATGTCGTCGATCCAGCCGACCACATCGATGCGGTCATGGATGTTGCCGTAGCGAATCATCGCATCGCCGCGGTGGCCGCGCACATTGACCCGTCGCTCGCCGCAAAGACCGTCGATGCCTCCGGACTGTATGTGACCCCGGGACTGGTGGATATGCACGTTCACGTGTATGCCGGCACCGGAGAAGCCGATTCTTACGCGGGCGACAACAGCGTCTACCCGGATGGGTTCACCTTCCGTGTGGGGGTGACGACGGTTGCTGACGCGGGTTGCTCGGGCTGGAAAAACTTCGAGGATTTCAAGGCGCATGTAATCGACCGCTCCAAAACGCGCGTGCTGGCATTCCTAAATATTGTGGGAGCGGGTATGCGTGGCCCCGCGTACGAGCAGAACTTGGCGGAGATGGACTCCCAAGCCGCGGCAACCATGGCCATGAAATATCCCGGCGTGATTGTGGGCATCAAGACGGCCCACTACGCAGGACCGGAATGGATAGCGGTTGATAGAGCCGTCGAAGCCGGCACGCTGGCCAATATTCCGGTAATGGTGGACTTCGGCGCCTTCCGGCCGGAGCGCCCCTACCAGCAACTGGTGCTGAGTAAATTGCGTCCCGGCGATATTTCGACGCATATGTATCTCGATTGGGTTCCGATGCTGGATGCGCAGGGGAAGCTGCTGCCTTATCTCTTCGAGGCACGTAAGCGCGGCGTGATCTTTGACGTGGGCCACGGCGGCGGAAGCTTTCTCTTTCGCCAAGCTGTACCTGCCATTAAGCAGGGATGGGTTCCTGACTCGATCTCGACCGATCTGCATATCGGAAGCATGAACAATGGAATGCAGGACATGCTCAATGTAATGTCAAAGTTTCTGAATATGGGCCTTCCGCTCAAGGATGTCATTCGCGATGCCACTACGAATCCTGCAAGAGAGATCCGGCATCCTGAGTTGGGCACGCTCAGCGTAGGATCGGATGCCGATATTGCTGTGCTGCGCGTAGAAAACGGCCACTTCGGCTTTGTGGACAGCTACGGGGCACGCCTGGACGGCAACATGAAACTGCTCTGCGAGATGACAGTGCGCGACGGCCTGGTGGTCTGGGATAGGAACGGAAGGACCCGCGACGACTGGACGAAGCTGGGACACTATCACGCCCAGGGATCGCCGGCATGGGATGGAACCATTACCCCCGATGTGATGAAGCGTTAGTTCGCGGACTGCTCTATCCTCGCGCCTAATTTTTCTTTCTGGGCAGCCCGGCTCGCACCGGCATCGTTGAATGAGATGCCGGCGCGATGATCGCCTACCGTTTCACAAACTCGATCACCTTGGGTCCAATCCGGGCTGCGCACTGGGTGGGCGCCATGTGACCACAGCCGGGGAAGACATCCAATTCGGCCCGCGGCACAAGGCGGTGCATTGTTTCGCCCTGGCTGAGCGGGATGATTCGGTCCTCCGCCCCCCACACGATCAGCAACGGCATCTTGAGTTCCGGCAGCAGGGTGTCTGTGGCGTCCTGGCCGGTGCGCATGGAGTCAAGCGCCCGGTGAATCACCCAGGCGTTCATTGATGAATGGCGCAGGATGTCGCGCGCGATAAAACCCGGCACCTTGGGAGGATTGGGATACAGCAGCGCATCCAGCTGGTCGAGTTCGGCGGGGGTTGCGGGCGTAAACAGCCGCACATCAAACGTGGGCATCTGGTCGAGGCCCACCGCGTCGAAAAGCATCAACCGGCGCACCCGCTCCGGATGCTTGATGGCAACGTGCTGCACGACTCCGCCACCCATCGACCAGCCGCCCAGGTCCACTTGCTTCAGCCCCAGCGCATCGAGGAACCCCACCACCGCCTCGGCCTCATCGTGCACCGAATAGGAAAAATCCGCGGGCTGTTCGCTTCGCCCGTAGCCGGGCAGATCGGGCAGATAGACGCGGTAACCGGCCTTGACAAGATAATCCGACAGATTGAGCCAGTCTTCACCATGCCCGCCCAACCCATGCACCAGCACCACCACCGGCCCATCGCCGGCCCCTTTTGCAAGGTAATGCACACGATGCCCCGCAACTTGAACGGAGCGGCTCTCCACGCCAGAAAACCACTCCCGCGCATACATCGCTTCGTTGAAGTAGCTAACCGGGCGCGCCCAGAAGCCGATCCCGGCAACCACAACCAGTACGGCCGCAACCCACAACAGCCTCTTGATCGCCTTCATCGTCCCTCTCGTTCCTGGTCTCGAATCGCTCGCGCCTTCTGCCAGCCCGCTTCGATGACCCGTACAGTGATCGGATCAAGTTGAAGCGCATCCGGAAGAGCATCCTGCCTCATCCACTCATCCCGCCCCACCCACCGCACTGCATCGGCGTCGGAGGCTGCCTGCAAAACGCCGCCCGTCACACGGCACAGGTAATCCGCAATCACATAATGGTAGCGAACGCGCTCGCCCGCGCGATGAATCCGGTCCAGCAGCTCGATCAACCCCAAGGGTTCAACGATCAGCCCTGTCTCTTCCCGTACCTCGCGAATCACGCCGCCACTGAGCGATTCGCCCAACTCCAGCAAGCCGCCGGGCAGCGACCAATGGCCTTTCATGGGTTCGTGTCCGCGCCTTACTAGTAGTACAAGGCCAGCCTCCACAATCACTGCGCCCACCCCCATCAGCGGCGCCAATGGATACTCTCTTTGCATGATCCTCCCCACACTGTAACCTTTCTACGATAGAACCCCTGCTGCCCATCCACGCAACCCAGGTTCGCCGCCCCGCGCATCTTTTTTCCCGGCGTATCATCAAAGAACACAGGAGAACATAATGGCGAAATTTTTGCTGAAAATTGATGGAATGCACTGCGGCTCCTGCGTAAGGCGCGTCACTCAGGCGCTGACGTCGGTCGAAGGGGTGGTGGTCGACGAGGTACGTCTGGGTTCGGCGCAGATCACTTCCACCGTTGATCCTGCGCCTGTCGATCTTGCCGTTGCAGCTCTGTCCAAAGCTGGCTACGCTGCGCATCTGGAAGCATAGCTCAACCGATGCCCCTGCCTGTGACAGAATCCATCACGATGCCCGTTCTGGGCATGACCTGCGTCTCCTGCCAGCATCACGTGGAAGAGGCTCTGCGTTCGACAACCGGAGTTGAATCGGCGCACGTCGATCTGATGGCCCATCGCGCCAATGTGGTCTTCAATCCGGCATTGGCCAAGCCAGCGCAACTGGTCGAAGCCATTCGCGCGGCAGGCTACGACGCCGTGCTTCCCCGCTCCGATGCTCCTGCTGCACAGAATCCCTCCGACCTGCTCATGATCGGAGCCGAACGGAAGGCTTACGCTGCGCTCATCGCCGGCGCGGCCGCCATGCTGTTGGCCATGCCGCTCGGCACGGAAATGGGTACCCTGGATCACGCCTTGATGCGCCTGTTGCCCTGGCTTTTCGCGCTGCCGCCGGAGCTTCTGCGCTGGTTTCTGCTGATTCTGACAGCGGGGGTCATGGCCTGGGCGGGCCGCGGCATTTACCTGAGCGCATGGCGCAGCCTGCGTCACGGCACTACCAATATGAACACACTGGTCAGCCTGGGAACGGGCGTGGCTTTTCTCTATTCCGCGTACGCCACCATCTGGCCTGCGACGGGGCGCCAGGTTTACTTTGACGCGGTTCTGTTGATTCTGGGTTTTCTCCTCCTGGGTAAAAGCCTGGAAGGCCGTGCAAAGCGCCGCGCTCTGGCCGCTCTCGACTCGCTCTCCCGGCTGCGTCCGGCCACCGCTCGCCGCATCCGCGACGGCGTTCAGACCATCGTACCGCTCGAAGAAATTCAGTCCGCAGACAGTGTTCTTGTCCTGCCTGGGGAGCGGTTTCCCGTGGACGCGACGATTCTCGAAGGCCGCACCACGGTGGACGAATCGATGCTGACTGGCGAGTCTACGCCGCTCGACCGCTCACCCGGCGGACGTGTGCTGGCCGGTTCGCTCAACTACGAAGGCGCGGTGACCTGCCGTGCTGAGTCGCTGGGCGAGGCCACCATGCTGGCGCAAATCACCCGGATGGCCGAGCAGGCGCAGAGTTCGCGCGCACCCATGGAGCGGTTGGCCGACCGCGCCAGCTCCATCTTCGTTCCCGTCGTTCTGGCTCTGGCAGCGCTCACCTTTGTCATTTGGATTGTGGCCACCCACTCGCTTCAGATGGCCCTGGCCAATACTGTCGCTTTGCTGGTTGTCGTTTGCCCGTGCGCCATGGGATTGGCCGTGCCCGCGGCGCTTACCGTGGCCGTGGGGCGCGGCGCGCAGTTGGGCGTTCTCTTCAAGGGCGGCGAGGCGCTAGAGCGGTTGGCCCGGCTGGCCCCGTCGGACGCCATCGTGTTGGATAAAACCGGAACACTGACCGTGGGCCGCCCTGTGCTGGCCGCCGTACATCTCCTCGGAGACTCAACTGAGGCCGATCTGCTGCGCCTGGCCGCTGCCGCCGAGGAACAATCGAACCATCCGCTGGCCCATGCTGTGGTGGATGCCGCGCGGTCTCGCGAACTCGTCTGGCAACCCGCGGAGGAGGTGCAGGTTCTGCCCGGCCGCGGCCTTACCGCAAAAGTCGAAGGCCACGAATGCCTGTTGGGCAACGAAGCGCTGTTTAAAGAATTTTTTGTTCCTCTACCGGAGACGATTGCGCCACCGGAACCGGGCGTGACCCGGCTGTGGATCGCGCTGGACAATGTTGCCGCCGGTTGTTTCGACGCCCGTGATGCCCTGCGTCCCGATGCCGCCGAGGCCGTGGCCGCCTTGCGGCGCGCAGGTCTGCGCGTGTTGATGCTGACCGGCGACTCAGCCGCGGCCGCCGCGCCCATCGGCCAACAAGCGGGCATCACTGAGATCGAAGCCGGCCTCGATCCGGCAGGCAAGCTGGCCCGGATTCGCGCCCTGCAAAAAGATGGTCTGCGCGTGGCCATGGTGGGCGACGGCATCAACGACGCAGCCGCCCTGGCCCAGGCCGACGCCGGCATCGCCATGGGCACGGGCGCCGATCTGGCTCAGGAGGCTGGCGACGTGCTGCTTCTGCGCGCGCGGCCCGGCGCCATTCCAGCGGCGCTCGATCTGGCCCGCTCCACCTTGCGCGTCATGCGCCAGAACCTGATATGGGCCGTGGCCTACAATCTGCTCGCCATTCCACTGGCCGCTGGGGCGCTTTACCCCAGCTTCCACATTCTGCTCAGCCCCTGGCTCGCGGCCGCCGCCATGGCCCTCAGCTCCGTCAGCGTACTGGCCAACAGCTTGCGCCTGCGCGGATGGCAACCTTCCAGCGCGCGAATCGCCCCAGCACGATAAACTAACCACAGAGCCTGCCCGTGCGCATCCTGACCCGCTACATTACCGGTGAAATTCTCTCCCACGCGCTCATCGGCGGCGTGATCTTCACCTTCATTCTCTTTATGAAGGAACTGCCCCGCATCCTGGAGATGGTGGTCCACAACAGCTCCACCTTTACCAGCGTTGTGGAAGTGGTTCTCTTCATGCTTCCAAACTTCCTCATGGTCACCATTCCCATGGCAGTGCTGGTGGGAGTGCTGCTGGGCTTGAGCCGCCTGGCCTCTGACAGCGAAATCATCGCCATGCGCGCCTCCGGCATGGGCATCGGCTACTTCGTCAGCGTCGCCTCCATCGTGGCCGTTGGCGGCACTCTGCTGGGGCTGGCCAACTCCCTGTATGTGGCGCCGCGCGCCAATCAGGCCATTCTGGCGATGGACAAGGCCCTGGCCATGCAGGCCTCCTACGAGATTGAGCCGCGCGTCTTCGACGAGGATTTTCACAACTTCGTCCTCTACGTGCAGGACGTACGCTCGGGAACCGGCGCGGCCAACTGGCGGCAGGTCTTCATGGCGGATACCACGGATCTCACCACCCCGCTGATCACCACCGCCGCCTCGGCCACCGTCTCAAACGATTCCAGCCAAGAACTGCTCATGCGGCTACGCGACGGATCGCGCCACGAAACGGTGGCCGGCCAGCCGCAACAGTACAACATCTCCACCTTTGACTTTACCGATCTTCCCCTCGCCTCCAGCCAGCAGAACGAGGCGCATCTGGGACGCTTGGACACTGCGATCTACGCCATGCCGATGAAGGTACTATGGGCTCACACCAGCGGTCCGCAAGGCAAGCGGTTCCAGATCGAGATGCAAAAGCGCTTCGCCTATCCAGCGGCCTGCCTGGTGCTGATGCTGGTGGGTGTTCCCCTGGGCGTGACCTCGCGGCGCGGCGGCAAGAGCTCCGCCTGGGTGGCCACCCTTGCCCTCGTTGTCGTCTATTACTCGCTCTCCCTCATCGGGATCGCATTGGCCAAGCAAAATTGGATTTCCGCGTTCCTCGCAGTTTGGATGGCCAACCTTCTGTTCACCGCTGGCGGCGTCTTTCTGCTGTGGCAAATGGCCTCGGGAGGCCGCGTTCTGAATGCGGTCGCCACCTGGGCCTCACGCTTCCAAAAGACCCGATCCGCGGTTCCGGCCAAACCCTTCGGAGCACCGCTGAGTAGTCTGCTGAGCAGGTTTCAATCGCGCCCCAGACGCACCAAGGCGCTCACTGTCTTCCCGCGCACCCTTGATAAGTATGTGATGCGCGAGTTCCTCGGCACCTTCTTCCTGGTATTGGCCGGCTTTGTCATGCTCATCCTGGTCTTCACCGTCTTCGATCTGCTGAAGGACATCCTGAGCCACGACATCAGCTGGTTCACGGTCGGCGCTTATCTGGTCAACCTTACCCCCAGCATGATCTACCAGATCACCCCACTGGCTGTGCTGATCGCCGTGCTGGTCACCTTCGGCGTACTCAACCGCAACTCGGAGATCATCGCCATGAAGGCCTGCGGCATCAGCCTTTACCGGTTGGTGATTCCCATCGTCTCCATCGCCGCCATTCTCTCGGTCAGCCTCTTCCTCTTCGACCAGTACTATCTGCCCCAAGCCAACCGAAAGCAGGAAGCTCTGCGCAACATCATCAAGGGCAAGCCCGCGCAGACCGTCCTCCGCCCCGAGCAGAACTGGATCTTCGGCCAGCCGAATCCCGGTGAACCCGACCGCATCTTCTACTACCAATTCTTCGATCCCGGCCGCAACGAGTTCGCCAATCTCTCCATCTTCGAGTTCAATCCCTCCACCTTTGCGCTTTCGCGGCGCATCTTTGCTGCCCGCGCCGCCTGGACCCCCGCAACCGCTTCCTGGCGCTTCCTTAGCGGTTGGGAACGCGACATCTCGGGAGCCAGCATCACCCAGTACCGCGAGTTCCGACAGACCTCCTTCGCGGAGATTCACGAAAGCCCGGGTTACTTCAAGAAGGAAAAGCTGCAATCGCAGGAGATGAACTTCGGCCAGCTCGATCGCTATATTAGCGACCTGCGCCAGAGCGGTTTTGACACCATGCGTTTGCGCGTCGAACTGTGGCACAAACTTGCCGATCCGCTCTCTGCTGTCATCATGGCGGTGCTGGCCATTCCCTTCGCACTCTTGATGGGCCGCCGCGACTCACTCACCGGCATCGGCGTGGCCATCGCCGTGGCTCTAGCCTACTGGGTTGCCGATGGCCTCTTCGGCGCCATGGGCAATGTAAACTACCTGCCCGCCGGCCTGGCCGCATGGGCCTCGGATCTCCTCTTTGGTCTCGTGGGCGGCTATCTGCTGCTGCGAACGCCAACGTAAGATCGCGATACGGCGCGCTGCATCCGCCATCGCGATGGTGAGTTTCGACCGCTAGCCCGTCCCCGTACAATAAGACCATGTTCCGCGACCTCGCCCCCCTCTTCGGTTATATGCGCCGCTACCGCTGGGGATACCTGTGGGGCACCCTTTCGTGCATTTGCGCAAACGCTGTCTGGGTGCTTTTCCCCCAAGTCATCCAGAGAGCCATCGACGAGATGAGGCAAGGGACCAGCCACCAGAGAATCCTTCTCTTCGCTGGCTTGCTGGTCGCTATCGCCCTGGTCAAAGGCGTTTTTCTCTACTCCCAGCGCTGGATTCTCATTGGGATCTCGCGGGAGATTGAGTTTGACCTGCGCAATGACCTCTTCCGCCATTTGGAGCGGCAGGACACGGGCTTTTATCAGCGCTATCGTACCGGCGACATCATGGCCCGGCTGACCAACGACCTGAATGCCGTTCGAAATCTGCTTGGCCCGGCCCTCATGTACAGCGCGAATACGGTCTTCTTCACCGTATTCGCCTTGTATTTCCTGCTGAACATCAGTCCCTGGCTTACCCTGGTGGCCTTCGCACCCATGCCCTTGGCCAGCATCCTTGTGCAGTACTTCGGCAGCAGAATTCACGACCGTTTCGAACGCATCCAAGCCAGTTTCTCTGACATCTCCTCGCAAGCCCAGGAAAATTACTCCGGCGCCCGGCTGGTGCGCGCCTTCGCCCGTGAGGAATCCCAGATCGGCATCTTCGAGCGGCTCAATCGCCAATACATCGCCCGCTCTCTCCTGCTGGTTCAGCTCATGGGTATGCTGTGGCCCACGCTGGAGTTCATCCTGGGCATCTCCATGATCATCACCCTGCTGGCCGGCGGACACTTGGTCCTCGCTCATCTGATCAGCGTAGGCCAGTTTGTGGCCTTCAACACCTATATGGTCCTGCTCATCTGGCCGATCATCGCCGTGGGATGGGTGGTGAACATCTTCCAGCGCGGCACCGCTTCGGTGAAGCGCATCCACGAGTTGATGAGCGCCGAGCCGGCCATCGATGACAGCGCCGCCGATCCTGCCATTCAGGCTGATACGGTCTTTGGCGGTGAAATCGAATTTCGTGATCTGAGTTTCAGCTACGGCGACACGCCGGAGCTCCACCCCACGGACAAAAACCCGTCCGCGGGGACCCCGGTGCTACACGGCATCTCGCTCAAGATTCCCGCTGGCTCCAGCCTGGCCATCGTCGGCCCCACCGGCTCGGGCAAGACCACGCTCGTCAACCTGATCTCCCGGCTCTATGAAGCGCCCCCTGGTTCGCTTCTCATCGACGGTCGGCCAGTGCGTGACTATCCCCTGGCGGTGCTCCGGCACAATATCGGCATGGTTCCTCAGGAGACCTTTCTTTTCAGCGCGACTCTCCGCGAAAACATCACCTTTGGAGCGCCCAACGCCAGCCCCGAGGAACTGCTCGAGGCATCCGAGGCAGCCCACATTCGCCAGGAGTTCGAAGAGTTTCCCCAGGGATTTGAAACCATGGTGGGTGAGCGCGGCGTTACGCTCTCCGGCGGACAGAAACAGCGCGCAGCCATCGCCCGGGCCTTGCTGCGCCGACCCTCCATCCTGATCCTCGACGATGCCCTGGCCAGCGTGGATACTTACACGGAAGAGCGCATCCTGGGCGGCCTGCGCAACTACACCCGAGCTTCGACTACCATCCTGATCTCCCATCGCGTCTCAACCGTGCGCCATGCCGACCAGATCGCCGTACTCGACCACGGCAGGATCGTCGAATTGGGAGGGCACGACGAGTTGCTCGCCCTCGACGGCTACTACGCCGGCCTCTACGGAAAGCAGCAATTGGAAGAGGAACTGACAGTCGCCGGATGAGCCGCGCTCATGCCTACTTCAATCGTTGAAAGCTCTCGAACAACCCCTGATGGAGGAAGGCTCACGCGTTCCAGCATGAATTAACCGCCGTGTCCGAGCCGTATTCGTCGCTAACCATGCCACCCTTCATACGCCGGGATGAGATTGCGGCCACCTGCTTTGGAACTGGATTAACTTCCGGGTTCCTGGCAGCCTCGCGCCATGCGTCGCGCACATTGCGCACGCAGCTGATCACTTGCTCGAATTTCACCCTGGAATTTGCCTGCGATCCTTGTAACATGAGCGCAAACATGGCCGCATAAAACTCCGCCAAGGCCTCCGCTGGCTTTCCGCCTATGTCCATTTGCAGAGTCGCCTGCAGATGAATCACGATGTCCATGGCGCGCTTGACCGCGGCCCGTCGGCGACCGGTGTCTCCGCTCTCCACCGCGTCGATCGCAAGATACATAAAACGGATGATGCCGTCGTAAAGAGCCACGATAAGTTCCACGCCTGAGGCTCCCTCAAGCGCGCAGGTCTGATATGGGTTCATCCAAATTTTCCTTATCCGTTCTGGTTGGAGTTGTAGCCGGTGATCGCGCTGTACATCTCGTTGACTTGCTGAATCTCCGCCGGAATCGACTGCAAAATCTGGTTAGCCGTGTTCAGTTCCGTGGTCAGGTTCGTCTTCTGCGTGGCAATCAGCGCCTCCTGTTTGGAAATGTTGTCATTCAGCGTCGTCTCCTGGCTGCTGTCCTCGCTGATGGCCAGGCTGATCGCGCCTCCTGAACTGCTGTTGTTGCTGAGACTGTCCAACGTATTCGTGAAGGTCGAACCAAGGCTTCCCGTGTCCTGAAAGAGTGAGACAACTTGGTCAAAGTTGCTGTTCAGCGCATTGCTTAGCGTGCTGGCATCCAGACTAATCGTGCCGTCGTCACTTGAACTGGCCGTGATGCCGAGAGCAATCAGCGAGTTGATCGTGTTAGTGCCGAACGACGAACTCACCGCCGACAGCAGCCCCTGCTGTAACTGCGCCAAAATGGAAGTACCATACAGTGGCTCTGGATTGCCCGACGAATCCTTCCCCTCCTGAGTATTGATCGCCTTAATCGTGGTGTTGTAGTCGGTCACGAAGGTATTGATGGCGCTCTCGATACTTGACGTATCGTTGTCGATTACCACCTGCACGCTCTCAGGGCTGGAACTTGAGCTGGAACTGCCTGTCGAGAGCAACTGAAAGGTCACCCCCGGAATGGCGCTGGTGACCGTATTCGAAGCACTCGTTAATTTGACCCCATCCACGGTCATGGTGGCGTCAACGCCGTCTTGAATCATTGCGAGCCCCAGGCCGGTATTGCTGTCGGGGGTGGTGGAGTCTGCCAGGGTCGTCGGGCTGCTGGAATTGCTCGTGGAATCCGCTATCGTGATTTGTCCCGCCGAACCATCAGTCTGGCTGACCAATGAGAGCCGCGTCGTACCGTCCGCATTGGTCAGCACATTCGCTGTTACGCCCAGGCCTGCACTATTGATCGCCGCGGACAGTCCGGAAAGCGTCGCCGCAGTGGAACCATCGCCCACGTTCACCGTCTGCCATGCTCCACTCCCCACTTTGAAAGTAATGCCGCCGGTTAGCGTGTCCGTAGTACCTACCGGATCGGACGCCGCGCTCGATGTCTGCGCCAGATTTTGAACCACGATCGTATGCGTTCCGGCCACCGCTGTCGCGCTGGCCGAAGACAAAGTCAATACATTCGTGTCGGAACTGGACCCGGTCTTATATGCCATCGTGCCGCTGAAATCGGTCAGATTCTGTAGATCAGTCGACAGCGTCGACATTTGCGTGCCCAGGCTTGAAAGCGCCGTATCCTTGCTCTCCAGGCCGGTCAACTGGGTCTTCCAGGGTGTCTCCACCGCTTGCAGGTTGGTTACGATCTCGTTCACCGTACTACTCACGTCGAAGCCTTGACCGCTGGTGGCAGAACCAAAACTCAAACCGACCGTGCCCATGTCTTCCTCCCGTGCTGTTCAATATCAGATCTGTGACCAAGCCGCGACTTGGAGAATTAGGAAACCCCAAAGAAGCGCTTGCCGAAAAAGCAAAACGGGAAAGGCCGCTGTTGCGCCGCCTTTCCCGTCCGCTGTTATTCAACGTTCATGCTCCGCGACTTACTGGAGCAACTTGGTAATTAACTGCTGCGACTGGTTAGCCTGAGAAAGAGCAGCGATGCCGGTCTGGCTCAGGATCTGGTACTTCGACATATCCGATGTCGCTTGGCCGTAATCGGTCGCCGTCACGTCATTTTCTGCCGAAAGCGTGTTGGTTGACTGAGTGGTCATGACATTTTCGACTGCCGTGAGCGTGTTGATGTTGGCGCCGATGGTGCCACGGTCTGCGGCAACCGCCGTGATGGCCTTGTTAATGGCCGTCAAGGCGTTTTGCGAGCTACTTGCGCTGTTGAGGCTTGACGTTGCGTCCGTCGCGGCCGCTGCAACCTCCGTAGTGCCCGTTGTCATCTTCGAAAAATCGAGAGCGAAAGAGAAAGGTGAGAATGTACCCGCACCGGCCGCAGTGTAGGTGACTGGATCGCCTGTTACTGCTGTTTCCTTGCCGGTCGTAGCATCAAATGTGATAGCGCCGGAGCCACCACTCACAGCAACGGTAGCGTCAGATGAGGTCACCGCGTAGGTGAATGTGTTGGGATCGCCGGTCTTGGTAAACGTAATGGTCACGTTATGGTTGGTGCCAGAGGCGTCTGCCACGTTGGCAGTGGGGGCAGCATCGGCCGGGGCGGTACCGGTTGCGAACTCACCCGTGACAGTCACAGCATTTCCGATGCCGAGGGTAGCAGTGTCTGCCGCCACAAGATCCGTCGCGCTCGAGTTATAGGTTTGATTCACCGTCCCGTCGGAAGTGAAAATGTTCACAGGCGCCGTATTGGTAGCGGTCTTGAAGACATTCAGTCCGTTGTACTCGGTGTTGCTGTTGATGGTATTGACCTCGGTGAGGATCTTCTGATACTCGGAGTTCGCGGCGCTCGTCTGGCTGGTGTTCAGCGTGCCGTTGGAGGCTTCGGTCGCCAATGTGACCGCGCGATTGAGCAGGCTGGTGACCTGGGAGAGCGCGCCGTCGGCAACCTGTAGGAAGTCAACACCTTCGGAAGCATTCGTCGCAGACTGCGTGAGAGCGGTCGAAGAGGCTTGCAGGCCGTTGGCCAGTGAAAGGCCGGCTGCGTCGTCCGCGCCGGAGTTGATGCGCGACCCGGAAGACAACTGTTGAAGAGTTTTGGACAGAGAAGCCTGCGTATTACTCAGGTTATTCTGTGCGTAAATTGCAGAGATGTTATTCAAGACGCCCAGGGACATGGGGTTCTCCTTGTGTGATGCGTTGATTTGCGGTCCATCCCCGTTCGCGCTCCCACTTTTGTCTACCCTGGGTCGCTGCTCTCGGTTCGGTTACCGTCGCATCTGGCCCCTTCTTCGGCGCCTGGTCCTGGGACTTTATCGCCTCTGCTTTTGTGTCCCGCTGCGGACACTTCTTTTCCTTTTTTCTAATCTATGAACCTTTCGCGCCATTCGCCGATAAAGAACGCGAAGGAGTTTGCAACAATGATCGAACTTACCCGGCTCAACGGCACTCCGATGGTGCTGAACAGCGATTTGATCAAGACCGCCGAGGCGTCTCCAGACACCATGCTGACTTTGATCAATGGAGAGAAGCTGATTGTGCGCGAGGAAACGGCCGAGGTGGTGGAGCGTGTGCTCGCCTACCGCGCACGCTTGTTGGCCGCAGTCGCCAGGCGTCTGCCTTCCTATGGCGAATTGCAACGGGCAGTCTCGCTCACCAGCCTGGACGTTTCCGGCCAGCCCTAGCCTCCGTCGGCGCTGCCCAGTCCTAACCCGTCCCGGGGCCATTGAAGGATGAATATCGTTCTCCGCACATGATATTTTCGAGGAGCTTTTCATGGATAAAGGCAGTATTGGCGGAGTGATTCTGGCGCTCGCTGGCATCGTGGCTGGATTGCTCATCGAAGGCGGCAACCTAGGCCAGATTCTGCAGCCCACCGCGGCCCTGATCGTCTTCGGGGGGACCATGGGCGCGGTGCTGCTCCAGTTCCCGCTCCCCACGGTGCTGAAGGCATTCAGCGGCATGGCGCACGTTTTTTCCGCGCCCCGCAAGCACAACGAACAACTCCTCCACCTGCTGGTTGCCTTCGCCAACAAAGCCCGCCGCAACGGCGTCGTCTCGCTGGACAGCGACCTCCAAACCATTCAGGATCCGTTCCTCAAGCAAGCCCTCATGCTGGCCGTCGATGGCACCGAGCCCTCCGAGTTGCGCAAGATCATGCGCGTCAGCCTGGACTGCACCGCGGAAAGCGAAGAACGGCTTCCCGCGGTCTTCGAGTCGGCCGGAGGATTCTCGCCGACTATCGGCATCCTGGGCGCGGTGCTGGGGCTCATTCAGGTCATGAAGAATCTTGACAACATTCAAGAGGTGGGCAAAGGCATCGCCGTGGCCTTCGTGGCCACCATCTACGGCGTGGGCATCGCCAATCTCTTCTTTCTGCCCTTCGCCGGCAAGATGCGCATCCGGATTCACGACGAGCACCAACGCCGCGAGATGATGCTGGAAGGCGTAGTCTCCATTCTCGAGGGCATGAACCCGCGCATGCTTGAGGTCAAGCTGGCCGGCTTCTTGAATGGCCCCCGGCAGAAACAGGAGGCGCGCGCGGCATGAGTCCACATCCCCGCAAAAGCCATGTTCCCCAGGATCGCTGGATGGTCTCCTATGCCGACTTCATCACTCTCCTGTTCGCTTTCTTTGTGGTCCTCTACGCATTCGCCAAAGCCGATCAGAAAAAGCAGATGCAGGTTTCCCAGTCCATCGACAGCGCTTTTTATTCGCTGGGCATCTTTCCCGACGCCACGCGCAAGCCAGCCAAAGGCGCGGCCGGCGGCGCTGACCCGGCGGCCATCCCCATGAACATTGTCATGGGAGAGGATGTGCTCTCGCCCGCCAGGGTAAAGGATGACCTGAACAATATTCGCCGCGACCTGGAGCAGCGGCTATCGAACCAGGTCGCCACACACACAGTCTCCATCCAAATGGGCCGCGACGGGCTGGTCATCAGCCTGCGCGAGGCCGGATTCTTCAGCTCCGGCTCGGCCACTCCCAAGCCCGAGACGCTCCCTACGCTGCGCCAGATCGCCGCTGCGCTGGGCCGCACACCCTATGACTTGCGCATTGAGGGCCACACCGACAACATTCCCATTCACACGGCGGAGTTCGACTCCAACTGGGAGCTTTCCTCAGCCCGCGCCACGCGTATCGCCCGCCTCTTTCTTGATATGAAGGCCATCCCCCCTGATCGCATTTCCGCCGCCGGCTACGCCGAGTTTCACCCTGTGGCCAGCAATGCCACCGCCGATGGCCGCGCGGAAAATCGCCGCGTCGATCTGGTCGTGCTGCCCCGCATCAAGATCAATCTCTCCACGCCTGAAATTCCTCACCCCACGGACGCATGGAGCAGGATCACCGACGGCGATGCGGTTGGTCAACATTAGCCAGGTAGCGCGATGTGATCTGCACCGGCAAGTCAGCCAGGTAAACTCCGCTAGCTCTTTTACTCCACCCCCAGCACCTTCACGATCACGCGCTTTCTGCGCTGCCCGTCGAACTCGGCATAGAAGACTCTCTGCCAGGTTCCCAGGTCCAGCCGGCCGTTGGTCACCGGCAGCGTGGTCTCATGGTGCAGCAGCAGCGACTTCAAATGCGCATCCCCGTTGCTCTCGCCCGTGCGGTGGTGTTTGTAGTCGGGCCGCGCCGGAGCCAGCTCCTCCAGCCACTCGCCGATATCCTCGATCAGCCCGCTCTCCAGGTCGTTCACATAGATGGCAGCCGTAATGTGCATCGGCGAAACAAAGCACAGCCCATCCTTGACCCCGCTGCGCCGCACAACCTGCTCGACCTCATCGGTGATGTGGACCATCTCCCGCCGTTTTCTGGTTTCAAAGACCAGATACTCCGTATGACTTTTCATTTTCGCCTCCAGGCATGAACCGTTCTTGGCAAGTCGCAACATTGCGTCCCATCGATTATCCTAAAGCCCGTCGTGACCTCGCCCCATCTCACTTCCGCCCAGCGGCTGCGCCGAATGCACGACGCGCTTGCCCTGGCGTATGGCCCACAACACTGGTGGCCGGCCAGGACTCCCTTTGAGGTTATTCTCGGCGCCTACCTCACGCAGAACACCGCATGGAAAGCCGTCGAGCGCTCGTTGGCTAACCTGCGCGAGGCTGGCGCATTGACCGTGGATGGCCTGCGCTCCCTCACTCTCGAAGATCTCGCGCGCATGATCCAGCCCTCCGGCTTCCACACTCGCAAGGCACCCGCGCTGAAGGCGTTCCTAGCCATGCTGGACGAGGAGTTTTCCGGCTCGCTCAAGAACCTAACCGCCACATTCACAGGCGTTCTGCGCCAACGGCTGCTGGCCTTGCCCGGCGTTGGCCCTGAAACCGCAGACGCCATCCTGCTCTACGCACTCGGCCATCCCGTCCCCGTTGCCGACGAGTACCTGCGCCGCATTGCGGAGCGTCACCAGCTTTTGACGCCCTCGCCCGGCCGCAATCGCAAAGCATATGAGTCCCTGACCGGCCTCACGCGCCAAGCCTTCGCCTCCGATGCCCCTGAGAACCTTGCGCGGCTCTTCAACGAATTTCATGCCCTCACGGTCGCCGTGGGCAAAGCGCATTGCCGCCGGACCGCCCAGTGCGCCGGTTGCCCGCTGGCCGCGGATCAGCATACAATTGGCGATCAACCGCGATAAGATCATTTACGATTATGTTTGGAGAAAGCGACCCGATGGGACGATCCGGTTCTACCATGCAACTTACGCGGGCCGCCGACTATGCGGTTCGCGTGATGATCCACTTGGCCACGCTGCCTGAGCATGAGCGTATGCTGCTTCCCGCGCTGGCCCACGCCACGGGAACTCCGCAGAGCTTTCTGTCCAAGGTTCTGCAAGCCCTGTGCCGCGCCGGATTCATTGCCTCCCGGCGGGGACAGTCCGGCGGCTTTGAGATTTTGCCCCCCGGCCGCAATGCATCCATCCGCGCGGTGATTGAGGCCATCGAAGGCCCCATCTGCTTGAATCTTTGCCTGATCTCAGGAGTCTCCTGCAGCCGGAAGTCCTACTGCCCGGCGCACCCCATCTGGGCAAAGGCCCAGGAAGCCATGCTGGCGGTGCTGGATACGGCCACTGTGGCCGATCTAGCCCTTCAGGCGGCTACCAAGCCGGCACGAGCCGTACGCGGCAAATCCAAATCTGCCTGAGAACCCGCCACCGCAGCCTCAGCCCAGCAACTGCTTAGCCACCTTGATGTACAGCTCTACCGCTTCCAGCAATTCCCTTTTTGCCAGCTTCTCACCGGACGTGTGAGCTACGTGGATTGACCCTGGTCCCAGCAACAGCGGCTCGCCCCATTTTGAGAGCTTTGGAATGTCGGTGGTGAACTTGGCGATCATGGTGGGCAGGCCCTCCACGGCACGCAGGCGGACGAAGGGAATCTCCAGCGTGAACTCCACCTCGGCCAGTCCGGCGGCGGCTTCGACCAATGCTGCGCGCACCGGCGCCGAGTCGCCCACCAGGCGAACCATCACATGGGCCTCTGCATGGTCGGCAATGACGTTGGGGGCGTGGCCACCTTGGATCTGGCCGATGTTGAGCGTGCTCAGACCCACGTCTTCAGTGACCGGCAGCGTGAGGGCCAGCACGTTTCCGAGCGCCTCGATCAGCTTATGGATGGCGCTCTCTCCCAACTCCGGATAGGCCGAGTGGGCCATCTTGCCTGTGGATCTGAAGATCGCGCGCAGAGTGCCCTTGGATGCCAGGGCCAGGCGATTGTCCGTAGGCTCGCCGTTGATCAGGAAGCGACTGCCCCTGGGCCTCAGGTTGGCGGCCTCAGCACCGGCCGAGTCGCGCTCCTCGCCCACGACAAACAACATACCAATCCGAAATCCCGCGGCCCGCAGCGCCTCGGCGGCGGCGACCTGGGCGGCCAGAATGCCCTTGGCATCGCAGACGCCGCGCCCATACAGGAACTCAGCGTCCTCGCTGAAGGAGATGTAGGGTGGCACGGTGTCAGTATGCGTTGAAAACACCAGTTCCGGCCGCTGACCGGCCACGCACGCATAGATGTTCCACCGCTCACCGGCGGTCGGACTCTCGGATTGCTGCGGGACAGGCGTCTTTTCCACTTCCCATCCGCGCCGGACCAGAAAATCTGCCAGGAAATCGCCCACGGCGCCCTCATGGTAAGAGGTGGACTCAATCTCGCACAGTTGGCGAGTCAGCCGAATGGGGTCAATGGGCTCAACGGGAAAATCAGTGGGCAGACGATTGCTCATGGTGCTGCCAGAATACCTTAGACAGTGTCTGGCGTCTTCATCGAGGCGAGTTTGCCTCTTTTTGAATCTAGCGCGGGCTGCGGCTTTCTGGACTTCGGAGGCTAGGTCTTCCCGGTGGGAAAGGTGTGCTCCCAGCGCGTAGAATGGAGGGTGGAATGACCACCACAACTTCACCCGCCCAACCCAGACACACTCCCGCGACTGCCGCTCTGCGCAGCGTGAGTCTGCTTGGTCCTGCCGGCAGGCTGGAGGCGTTGGTGAATGAAGGCGCGTCGGATGCGCCTTTTGCCGCGCTGGTTTGCCATCCGCATCCACTGGGCGGCGGGAATATGCATAACAAGGTGGTTTATCACGCCATGAAAGCCATCAACGACCCGGAGTGGGGACTGGGCTGGCCGGTTCTGCGCTTCAACTTCCGCGGCACGGGCTTGAGCCAAGGGGCTTATGACGGCCAGGCGGAGGCGGGCGATGTGCTGGCGGCGCTCGACTGGCTTGAAAATGAATATCGCCGGCCGTTGGTTGTGGTTGGCTTCAGCTTTGGCGCGATGATGGCGCTCGCGGCCTGTTGCAAACCTTCTCCTATCTCCAGAAATTTGCGCGCGCTGGCCTTGCTGGGCCTGCCCATTCGGGCAAATGACCACGATTATCGCTATCCCTCTCTGCCAGATTGCACAATTCCAAAGCTTTTCCTCAGTGGAGCGAACGACCAATTCGCGCCATCCGCGCAGTTGGCGCAGGTAGTCGGAGCCGCCGCCGAACCCAAGCAGTTAGTGTTCGTGCCCCGCGCCGATCACTTCTTTACTGGTCAACTCGAGCCCATGCAGTCGTCGCTCATCAGTTGGCTGAAGGAGCAAATGAGATGACCCCGGTTAGCGATTCCGCCCTCGATGCTCTGCACGTTACGGCCAATGAGATCTTTGCCGGCGCCATTGAGGCTTGCAACATTGCCTCCGCCTTCGACCGCCGCTTTCGCTTCGAGGGCAACACGATGCATCGGCTTCTCCCGGACGGCATCGGACCGGACGCGATCAACTTATCGAGTTACAAGCGCATCTTTGTCATTGCGTTGGGCAAGGTTGCCGGCCCCATGCTCGAAGTTCTCCTCGATCGCGTGAAACGCCGCAAGGGAATGCGCGGCATCTGCTGCTCGAACCAGTTACCCAAGAAGCGCAACTGGCGCTTTCGCTACTTCGAAGGTGGCCACCCGGTGCCCAACGAAGACTCCTTTGCCGCGGCCCGTGCCGCGCTGGCTTTGCTGAGGAAGGCAAAGAAGGACACCCTGGTCTTCTTCCTCATCTCCGGTGGCGGATCGGCCATATTCGACCTGCCGTTGGACCCGCATATCTCGCTCGATGACACCATCGCCTTCCACCAGTTGCTGCTCGCTTCGGGCGCTCCCATCGGCGAAATCAACACCCTGCGCAAGCATTTTTCCGCGGTGAAGGGTGGACGGCTGGCCATCGCCGCGCCGGATGCGGCCAAGGTCAACCTGCTCGTTCCCGACGTGCCACTGCGCTCACTCGACGCGCTTTCCTCCGGCCCCACCTCGCCCGATCACTCCACCGTGGCCGAGGTGCGCTCCCTCTTAACCAAATACGATCTTGCGCCCAAGCTGCCAGCCTCCATCCGCACCTTCTTCGAGCGCGAAGATATGCCCGAGTCGCCCGGCAACAAGGGTTGGCGTCCGCCCTTTTTCCCAAAATTCCCCAAGCCCGGAGCCCCGCCCGCGCGCCGCGTCACCGCCGCCGCCATCATGTCCGGCGAAGACGATGCCTTCAGCAAATCGGTCTTCGAGATTCTGCTCTCCAGCCACGATCTTGCGGAGAACGCCCGCGCTCTGGCGCAAAAGGCCGGTTTCCACGTCGTAGTGGACAATAGTTGCGACGACTGGGACTACGCCGACGCCGCCCGCTATCTGCTGGGACGCTTCCACGCCCTGCGCGCCGTTCATCCGCGATTCTGCCTGATCTCCGTCGGCGAAGTGACGGTCAAGCTCGACCGCACCCCGGGCGCTGGAGGCCGCAACCAGCAGTTCGTCATGGAATGTGCGCTGGAGTTGGAGAGCCATCCGGGCGAACGGCTCACCGTCCTCAGCGCCGGTTCCGATGGCATTGATGGCAACACGCAGTCAGCTGGAGCCATCGCCGACCCCACCACCGTGGCCCGCGCCCACACCTTCGGATTTCACCTGAAGTCGTCATTGGCTGCCTTCGACGCCTGCCCGATGTTCACCGCCCTGGGCGATTCCGTGGTCACCGGACCCACCCGCCACAACCTCCGCGACCTGCGGTTGCTGCTGGCTGATAGCGAGTAGCGCGAACACCACGGTTTCACCGGTTGCGTGTTCCGGTGCGGGCGGTGAGAGCAAATCATTGATCCTGAATTAGTTACGTGCAGCTCCACGGTTTCACTTTTTCACGCGGTTGCGTGTTTCCGTGGAAGGAGCGCGTGAAACTTATTGATATTTAATGGTTTAGGATACACTCCACAGTTTCACTGGCAAAAAACGCAAATTTTTTCTGGATGAGTCGCGGTAGGCATCGCGGAGGATGGGTACAGTCATGTTACGCATCGCTCTCCAATCTTAGAGTCTGTCCATAAACTAGAGCAAAACCAGGAAACCTGTATCCTGATTTGCTTCGTTGAAGGTCGCCGCTCCCTGTTGGTCGCGTCGACTTGAGTGCATGGTTCCGGGATACACCATCCATGGTTTTGCTGTAGCGATTTTGCAAGGGTGCGTCTTCCGACGTGCCGAGCGAGAGGCAAACAGGGGCGTACCCTGGATGATCGGGTACCCCCACCCCTATTTTGTAAACAAATTCCTTGTTTTCTTGAGGTTACGGGTATGGTTGCGCTGTAAAATCCTCTCAGCAAACGACTTACGCGCAAAATCCTCCAGGATAAGGAGTTACGGGACGACCCCCAAGCATTTGCTCACGCGAGGCCCATAGCTCTGCCATTCATCAGTGTGCATCCAAGCAGGGAAATTCTCCGCAATCTGCCAAAAACTCTGAGACGCTCGGTTTGTGGACAGATTCTTATCTTCATCAGTATGAGCCAATCGAGGGTTATTTTCGGCAAGAGTGGTTACTGTTCTCAGGCTCAAAATCGGGTCTGGTGCACTTGCACTTTGAATCCACCCTTTACCTTTCCCCACCGCTCTTCCGGCATTTACTCACTTCATTGACAATTTTCATTCGTGTTACCATTGAAAACTTAGGAGCCGGCAGACTCCCCGATGACCGCGCCGGACCGACCCAATGTATCTATACCTCATGCGCCACGCCAATGCCGGATTGTCCCGCGAGAATCCGGTTCTCGACGCCAAGCGCGCCCTCATCAAAGAGGGGAAGGATCAGTGCATCCTGATGGCACGCACCTTGAGCGCGCTCAAAGTGCAGGTAGACGTGATTGTCTCCAGCCCCTTGAAACGCGCCCTGCAAACGGCGCAGTTGGTGGGCACGGAGCTGGGCTACGACGCCAAAGTCGAGATCTCTCCGGCTCTGGGACTCGATGCAGATTATGCTGACTTTCAGCAGATGCTGGCCCAGTATGCCGAATACGACGGAATACTGGCCGTGGGACACAACCCCAATCTCTTCCAGTTTCTGGGCCGGCTGATCACCAACAACGGCGGCGCGGCCATCCGCATGAGAAAAGGCTCCGTGGCGCGCGTCGATATGGCCCGCCACCCGGCGCTTCTACAGTGGCTCATCGATCCCCGCTCGGCCCGGGCCATCTACGCCAGCGTGCAGAAAAGCTCGCGCCCGAAGACCTCGAGGAAGTAGTCCGCCTCCTTGCGTAGCGACCACAGCTCCAGTTCCGCGCCCGTCCGCCCGGGCTGCAACTCCAGATAAACCCGTTTGGGATAGACCTTGGCAGCCACTCTGAGCACATCAGAAGCGCGATCCTGATTGAGCGCCACGGCCAGCCGCAGCAGCACTACTGCCCGGTGCACGTGCTGATGCTCGCTGGCGGGAATGTTGCGCAGCGCACGGTCGCCCGGCTGCGGGCGGCTTTTGCCCAGGTAGCGGGCAATGGCCGAAACCAGCGTCCGCTGCATCGGCGTAAAGCCGTAAATTTCGGAACTCGAAATGACGTACTGCGTGTGCCGGTGATGCCCCTGGTAGTTGACGAACTTGCCGGTATCGCGCAGGACGGCGGCAGCGGCCAGCCAACTCTCGTACTCCGGCGGCAACTGGTGCAGCACTTGCAACTCGCGGAATAATTGCACCGCGTGTGCACGCACCGGCTCGGCGTGCTTGGGATCGACCCCATAGCGCCGCGCCGTGGCCACCACGCTTTCCCATCGCTGGTGCTCGAACTCCCGGTGAGCTGAGGCGCGGGCATCCTGCTCGGCCAGCATCTGGGCCAGAATGCCGTCGCGCAGCCCCAGCGGTGAATAGCGAAAACCGTGCAGCCCAAAGGTTTCCAGCATCTCGGCAAAAACCAGCGCGCCAGCCACAATGATCTCCGCCCGCCTCGGTCCGATGCCCGGCACAGCCACGCGCTCGGCAAGCGTCATGAGGGCCAGCTTCGCGGCCAGGCTGCGCACTTCGCGCGTGGGCGCAATCCCCGCCGCGGGCGGGACAATGACGGCTTGGCTGAGCGCAAGAGCCAGGACTTTCTTGCCGCCTGCCTTCTTCCCCGATTTACCCGGCGGCTTGCCGGCCCTGCCGCTTCTCTCCCTCTCCTCTGCGGCAATCGCCTCGCTCAGCGCCGCAGCCGTACCTGAGGTGGCGATGACCTGCGAGACTTCCTCCGGCTGAAGGATGCCACGCGCCTGCCGCAGTTCCCGGGCAATCAACTGCCTCATCCGCGCCAGCCCCTCGACTGGCGCCGGGTCGGCCGGCAGAAACTCCTCGGTGAGCCGCACCGCACCCAGCGGCAGGCTGACAGTCTCCTTGATATGCTTGCGCTCTGAGAGCGTAATCTCGCAGCTTCCGCCGCCCAAATCCACCAGCAGCACGCGTCCCGCTGCGCCCGGCCCACCGTCAGCGACGCCTCTCATCAAGCCCAGGTGAATGAGCCGACCCTCCTCCAGCCCGGAGATGATCTCCATCTCCCAACCGGTCTCAGCCTTTACCCACGCCCGAAAAGCTGCCCCGTTGCGGGCGTCGCGCATCGCCGAGGTGGCCACCACGCGAATCTGGTCCACTCCATACAACTGCACCGCCCGCTGAAACCGCTTGAGCGCCTGGAGCGTCGCCGCCATGGCCTCCGGCGAAACGATACCGGACTCGAAAACGCTGGCTCCGAGCCGCGTCACCTCGCGGTCCTCGTGCAGGGTCTTCAACTGGTGCGCCACAACCTTGGCGATCTTCAGCCTGCATGAGTTGGAACCGATATCAATGGCGGCAAAAGTGGGCATGGGCGCGGCTCCGTGAAACGAAAATTGGCTCTGCGGTCAAGATACACGACCGCGCCGCCAAAGTGCCGCCTCAAGGAATCCGGACCAACCTGAGGAAGATCAGCTCAGGGCACAGTGACAGTGATCGTCGTTGTCGTCTGGTTTCCAAGAATCGCCGGACCAGAAGATTCCCACTGCGCCGAGATAATGTAAGGATAGGTCCCCGGCGTCATGCCGTTGCCGCTGCCACCGCAGGTGGAAATCCCCACCAGCCCGGCAAATGCGCCCACCGCCAGAATCGACAGCACAAGCCAGCGCGAAGCCCTGCGGGGGAATCCGAATCCAAGCAGCAATGCGCCGGCCAGCGCCAGGCCAGCGGCCGGCAGATGGCCTGAACGATGCGGCGCCTTGCGTAAGGCGGCAGGAATGGCCACGCCGTATGGATAGAAGGACACGGTTCCGGTCAGCGTCTGCCCTGCCACCACTTGATAGAGAACCGGCGGAGTCATGGGACAGATGGGAATCTTGGCCTCGGTTGCCGTACCCGAGTATTGGCAACCAAATGCCATCGTTCCGGCTCCAGGAATCCCAGTCACCGTGTATTGGCTGGAGCCATTGCCGGTCGATGGCATGGTGACGTTAGTGGCCGTGATGGCAAAGGGCGTGGCGGCCAACGCGGGAGCACCGGAAAACCCGCAAATGGCGACCAGAAATGGCCCGAAAAAGACTGACAGACAGCGGCTTCGCATGGCAGAGTCCTTTCGTCCGGGTTGTTTCCAACCTACTCCTCATCTTAGTTCGTCGCTGAAGTAGAAGTCTGCTGTTATCCTTGATTCGACAGCAAAACCACCCATGACAAACGATACCAACACGCTCCCTCGCCCACAGCAAGCGCCCTCCGCGCTGGCTACCTGGCTGCTTTTTGCGGCGATCTTTGCCGCCGTGCAATTTGCCTCGCTCTTTTCGCCGCCGCTGCTCGACGACGTGGATGCTTCCCATGCCCAAGCCGCGCAGCACTTCGCCGAAAGCAGCGACTGGGTCTCGGCGAAGATCAACGGCATCCGCTACATTGAGAAGCCGCCGCTGCCCTACTGGACGGTGGCCGTCAGCTACCGCATCTTTGGTCAGAACACCTTTGCCACACACCTGCCCAATGCACTGGCCATGCTCGGCCTGGCCTGCCTGGCCTGGCTGTGGGCGCGCCGCGCATGGGGCGCTCGCGCAGGACTCTATGCCGGTTTGGGCGTACTTACCTCGATTGGACCGTTCCTTTTCACCCGCTTCATCATTCCCGAGTCCATTCTCAGTCTTTTTTTGCTGATCGCTCTTTACGGGCTTCTCACCGGCTTTGAGCCGGGACGGGCGGCGCGTTTTTATTGGATGTGGGCGGCCTTGGCGCTGGCCCTGATGACCAAGGGGCTGATCGCCCCAGTCTTCTTTGTTGGCGCGGCCATTCCCTACCTGCTGATCACCGGCCTCTGGCGGCGCTGGCGGGAGTTGAAGCCCGTCACCGGCACGCTGGTCTTTTTGGCCATCGCCGCGCCCTGGCACATCCTTTGCGGCTTGGCCAATCCCGACCAGGGCCACGCCATCGGCAACCACCCCACCTTCGGCAACGTCCATGGCTTCTGGTACTTCTACTTCATCAACGAGCACTACCTGCGCTTCTTCGGCTTGCGCTATCCGCACGATTACAACAAACTTCCCTCGCTCGCTTACTGGCTGCTACACCTGGTCTGGATCTTCCCCTGGAGCCTGTTTCTGCCTGCGCTGTTAGCCGTGGCCTGGAAGACTCGTCACCAATGGATGAAGTACATCCGGCACACCGGCGGTCAGACAGCGGATCAGGCCGGCAGCGCCGACATGAACGGCAGCGACTTCCAGCTCAAGTTCCGTGCGCGCTCCATCTGGCTGCTGAGCCTCTTCTCCGCGTGGACCCTGCTCTTCTTCTCGATCTCCACCAACCAGGAGTACTACACCTTTCCGGTGTGGCCGCCTCTGCTGATCCTCATCGCGGCCGTTATGGCAGGCATCGAGGAGAGGCGCGGGCTCGATGGCGCTCCGTCCGACCCGCTGAAAGGCACCAAGCCGCTGCTCTCCACGGCATGGCTCACCGGTGCTCAGGCAGTCTTTGCCGTTGTCGGCGTGCTTTCCGCCGCAACCCTCGCCTGGGGCTTGTGGGATTCCCGCCACCTGCCTTTTGTCTCCGACATCGGCACCGTGCTGGCGCACCGCGGAGTGGGTGATTACACACTCTCGATGTCTCACTTCTTCGATCTGACCGGCGCCTCGTTTGCCGCGCTCCGCCTGCCCGCCATTCTGGCCGCCATCGTTCTGCTGGTAGGGCCGGCCGTGGGCTGGGTGTTGCGGCTCAAGGGAAAACACCTGGCCGCCACCATTAGCGTTGCCATCACTTTGACGGTCTTCTTGATCGCCGCCCACATCGCCTTCGCCCGCTTCGAGCCCATGCTCAGCTCCAAGCAACTGGCCGACACCATCATCGAAAAAGGCTCACCCGCCGACTCCTTCATCATCTTCGGCGAGCAGTCCGATGCCTCCTCGGTTGTCTTTTATACGCATCGCTTCTTTGCGGGCAAGCCTGCCTTGATGGTGTTACCACGCTGCGGGCAACATGGAGAAGGCACGCCGCTGCTGTGGGGCTCCTGCTACCCCGACTCGCCGGATATCTTCCTCAGCGAAGACCAACTTTCCAAGGAATGGGGCACAGGCGAGCGCAAGTGGCTCTTCGCCCAGGACGTGAACCAGCTTAAAGCGGAGAGTCTGCTGGCTGGCCGCCTTTACCCCGTCCAGTCCATCGCCGACAAGGCTCTCTGGACCGACCGACCGTTGAAGTAGCGCATCTCAATCCACAGTTCCGCCCGCCGACTGCTGCTTTCCCACCCTGCGACTTTCTTCCGTCGCAAGGGTGGAATGGCACCAAGTGGACAGCCCGAAGCTAAATCGCGTCTGTGCTGATTCGCGCTGGGCAAGCCCCTGCCGAGCGGTTGCTAGAGTAAAATTTCAGATTAGTGCACTGCTTTTTTGCTTCTTCTATGCCCGTCCAAAGCTCCGGGAATAGTGGATCGCGTGCAAGAATCGGGCTTTGAGATCGACCATGCCATCATGACATCTGGCCACATTATTTTTCTCGCTATGGGCGCGCTTGCTGTCTTCGGAGTGACCACCTCGACCGTCTACAGCCTGATGGTTGCCTGGGGCGCGCTCCGCTTTCGCCGCGCGGTCGCAGCCGCAGCCGGGCCGCACACTTTTCTGCCCCCGGTGAGCGTGTTGAAGGCCGTGCATGGCGACGAACCGGATCTCGAAGAGAACCTCGCCAGCTTCTTTCAGCAGGATTATCCGGAGTACGAGATTCTCTTTTGCGCGCGGCACGACTCTGATGCAGGCTTGGCGGCGGCTCGCCGAGTTGCGGCGCGTTTTCCGCATGTAAAGGCGAGCATCCTTACCTGCGGCGAGCCTCCCTGGCCGAACGCGCGCACTTTCTCGCTGGAGATCATGCGCCGCCAAGCCCTCTATCCCATCCTGGTCACTTCAGACAGCGATGTGCGCGTTGAGCCGGATTACCTGGCTTCCGTGGTCGCTCCACTCGCCGACCCGAAAGTCGGCATGGTCACCTGCCTATACCGCGGCGTCACTCGCCACGGCCTCTGGGCGCAATTGGAAGCCATGGGAATGTCCGTCGAAATGACTTCGGGCGTTCTGGTGGCGAATATGCTCGAAGGGATGAAGTTCGCCCTCGGCCCCTCGATGGTGATGCGCCAGAGCACCGTGGAGAAAATCGGCGGATACGAGCAGGTCGCGCAGTATTATGCGGACGATTTTGTATTGGGCAATTGGACGGCAACCAAGGCCGGAGAGACAGTTGTACTCTCCTCCTACATCGTCGAGCACCATGTCATGAACGCCTTGTTCAAAAAGAGCATCGCGCACCAGCAGGCATGGGCCACCAGTACGCGTTTCTCCCGCCCCGCGGGCCACGTGGGAGAAGTGCTGACCTATGCCGTTCCCTTTGGCCTGCTGGCTCTGGCTGTTCTGGGCGCTGCCGGACATCTCGTCCTGGGCCTCGTTCTGCTGGCCTTTACCATTCTGGACCGTGTGCTGCTCTGCCTGCTCATTGCGGGCTGTGTGGTCCACGACCGCGCCGCCTTCCGCAAGGCATGGCTCTATCCCCTGCGCGACTTGATGGGTTTTTGCTTCTGGGTCAGAAGCTACTTTGGCTCGCGCCGTCTCCGCTACCGCGGCGACCCCTACGAGTTGCTTCCGGAAGGAAGGCTGCGCAAGCTCCCGAAATAATCGGATCGAATCCTGACCGTGCCACACCGTTCGTGGGACAATGATGAACCGCTCGTCCCAACCGCCGCCGCTTCAATGCTCTAGAGCGAAACCAGAGTTAGTCTGTCCTGATCAATTCCTGTAAGGTCGCCGCTTTCTGATGGTCGCGTCGACTTGAATGCATTGGTTTCGGGATACAGCAACTCTGGTTTCGCTATAAACTCAAGTCTGGAACCCTCCATGATGAAGCTTTTTGGCGGTAGGAAAAATACAGCAGATACCCCCTCAACCGCGCCCGATTCCGGCGAGGCAGAGGCTTCCAAACTCGGCATATTCGCCCGCATGAAGCAGGCCGTCGCGCGCACCCGCGAGTCGCTCTCGGCCAAGATCGAGACAGTCGTCTCGCTCACCCGCACGGTCGATGAGCAAACCCTTGAAAGCCTTGAAACGGCTCTGCTGACCAGCGACCTGGGCGTGCAGACCACCACCGCCATCCTCGCTGCTCTGCGCGACCGCGCCCGCCACCAAGCCATTGAAGGCGGCGACGAGCTCCGCGAACTGCTCAAGGCCCAGATTCGCGCCATTCTTGAAGCGCCCATCTCCAGCCAGTCCACCGCCTTGCCGCCTTCCGAAGGCCCCTTCGTCACCTTCCTTGTTGGCGTCAACGGCACCGGAAAAACCACCACAGCAGGCAAATTGGCCGCCTGGTACCGCGCCCGGAATCGCACCGTTCTCCTCTGCGCAGCCGACACCTTTCGTGCCGCCGCCATCGAGCAGCTTGAGGTTTGGGCTACCCGCTCCGGCGTTGAGATGATCAAGACTCGCCGGGGAGGTGACCCCGCTGCCGTGCTTTACGACGCCGCAACCGCCGCCAAAACGCGCCACATCGATCATCTGATTGTGGACACCGCCGGCCGCCTGCACACCAAGGCCGGCCTGATGGACGAGCTGGACAAGATGCGCCGGACGGTAGCCAAGCTGATTCCCGGAGCGCCCCACGAGGTGCTGCTGGTGATGGACGCCACGACCGGCCAGAACGGCCTCAGCCAGGCGCGCCTCTTTACCCAGGCCTCGGGCGTCACCGGCATCATCCTCACCAAGCTGGACGGCACGGCCAAAGGCGGTATCGCCGTGGCCATCGCCCAGGAACTTAACCTGCCCGTTCTCTTCGCCGGAGTAGGCGAGCAGATGACCGACCTGCTGGAATTTTCGCCCACCGAGTTTGTCGATTCGCTGCTGGGGTAACCCATGAATGTTTTGGACCAAGACCGTTACTGGATGCAACGCGCGTTGGAGTTGGCCCGCCGCGGCATCGCCGTCACCTCGCCCAACCCCGCCGTCGGCTGCGTCATTCTTGACTGCGCGGGCCAGGTTGTCGGCGAGGGCTGGCACGAGTACGACCTGCTTGACCACGCTGAAATCGCGGCTCTTAAAATCGCCCGGCAGCATGCGGGCGAACGCCTCCGCGGCGGCACGGCCTACGTCACGCTGGAGCCCTGCAACCACACCGGCCGCACCGGCCCTTGCACGGAAGCACTCATCGCCGCTGGGCTCAGCCGCGTGGTGGTAGCCACCATTGATCCCAACCCCGCGGTCGCCGGCCACGGAATGGAGCGCTTGCGCGCCGCGGGCATCGAGACGGTTCTTGGCCCATGCGAAGCCGAAGCCCGCCGCCTCAATGAAGGCTTTGCCCACTGGAGCCAGCATCAACGACCGCTGGTGCTGATGAAGGTGGCCATGACCCTCGACGGCCGCATCGCCCCGCCGCCGGGCGAGCACCAACTGCGCCAGCCATACTGGATTACCTGCGAAGCCGCTCGCGCCGCCGTGCAGCCGCTGCGTTGGCAGGCCGACGCCGCGCTGACCGGCGTTGACACCGTGCTGGCCGACGACCCCCTGCTCACCGACCGCAGCGGTCTGCGCCGCCGCCGTCCCTTGCTGCGCGTGGTGCTCGATTCAGCCCTGCGCATGCCGCTCGACTCCAAGATGGTGGCCACTGCCCACGACGATCTGGTGATCTTCACGGTCTCAAAAGACGAAGCCCGTATGCGGGAGTTGACCAGCCGCGGCGTCCGCGTCGAGGTGTTGCCCGCCGAGGGTGGCCGCGTCCCGCTGGGCAAAGTGCTGAACAAGCTGGGCGAGGAGGGCATTCTGACCCTGCTGACCGAAACCGGCACCCGCCTGAACACGGCTCTGCTGGCTGGCGGCTTGGTGGACCGCATCCACCTCTTCGTCTCCCCGCAGATCATGGGCTCCGACGCCGTCCCCGCCTTTAGAGGTATGACGAACCCCATCCGCATGGCCGAGGTAGAAGTGGAGCGCTACGGCAACGACCTGGACCTGTGCTCGCTGCTGAGAGACCCGTGGCCGGGTGAAGCAGAGAGCAAGAAATAGGAAACAGCCGGTCATTTTGGGAGCCGGCGGTCATGCATTTTCGGGGCTCAGAGACGAGGGGGCGCACGAAGTCTCCACGGTTTAACGGGTTGCGTGTTCCCGTGAAACCGCGTAGCGGAAGTTATTTATTTTGAATGAGTTAGGGGAGGATTCACTGTTTCACCGGCTCAGGGGCTGTGTGTTTCCGTGAAATATGGCTTCGTAAACTATTGATTTTGAATGGATTAGATATGCCTCCACAGTTTCACCGGCAAAAAACGGAAAAATAAAAGATGGGGTAGCAAAGTTGGCGGAGTTGGCGCACTGGCAAAGGTGCTGATTCCGGTGACGTTGTGCACAGCTGCCTTCTATTTACCAGTGTGCGCCGATGAAGGGTAATACTCGGCAATTACTTGCTGTGGTGTTGACGCCTTCGGCTCCCACTCGCAGTATGGTTTTCGTTTCACGCAATCATGAGCGATAGAGCGGAATTCTATCGCTCATGCCCAGAACTGTGCCCTGTTCCCTGCCCCCTGTTCCCTTAGAATAGAACCATGTTTACCGGCATCATTGAACAGACGGGCACACTAATTGGGCTGGAAAGCCGCGGCGGAGTGCGGCGCATCACGGTTGAGGCTCCCAGCTTCGCCAGCCGGATGCGCGAAGGCGATTCGCTGGGCGTTTCCGGCGTCTGCCTGACCGCGTTGGACGTGAATCCCACGCTCTTCCACGCCGATCTGGCGCAGGAGACGCTGGATTGCACCTCGCTGGGCGCGCTCCTGCCCGGATCGAAGGTCAATCTAGAGTTGCCCACCGCCGCCGGGAGTCCGCTGGGCGGACACATTGTGCAGGGCCACGTGGACGGTTGCGGCACACTCGCCTCACTTGAGCCGGTGATTCCGCAGTCCAGCCCGGAATTCGACCGCGAAACCACCGACTGGACCCTCAAAGTGAAGGTCCCCGAAAATGTGCGCCCGTGGATGGTGCACAAAGGCTCGGTGGCCGTCGAGGGCATCAGCCTGACCATCGCCGACTTCGACGGCGAGGTGATTACCATTGCGATTTTGCCCTTGACGTATTGGCGGACAAATCTGCACACGCTCGCCCCCGGCGCTCCGGTGAATGTGGAGGCCGATGTGCTGGTGAAACTGGCCCACGCGCAGATGCTGGCCCAGAAGAAGCCTGAACTGGAACTGACTGAAGCCTGGCTGGTGGCCAACGGGTACTAGAGCTGTTCTCCAATAGATGTAGCCCTTTTGAGATCGCGCAATGTGGCTTTTTCTTGAGGAAAAAGCCACTCGGCCGCAGTGGTTTCGGTGTACAGCAATTGGAGAACAGCTATAACCGAGTTTTCAATGGGATGGAGCAAAACAGGAAGATTGCAAACACGAAGCGGCTGGCGGATGCCCGTGAGGCTCCGCCAGCCGCTTGTGGCAAAGCGGAAAAGCAGCAGTCAATTAGATGCGGTTGACGATGTCCCTGATGTAGTAAACGATCACGAACAGCGTGGCGGCTACAACGGCCCACTGCAAAATGCGCAACGTTGGCTCAATTTTGTTGACGCTGGCGGCAATCTGCGCTTGCTCTGCCTTCTCTTGTGTGAAGCTGTCGTCCAGAAAGATCTGGTCCGCTTCGTCGCGTTGCAATCTGGAGCGATACAAGTAAAGAGCGGCAGCAATCACCACCAGAACTCCCCAAACTGCCCACATCGCCAGGACAAAATTCATGCACCACCTCCGAAAAATTCTCTGGCCCCGAACACCGGCGGACCCCAAACTAGAATTTCCGGTCTCGTCCAGTAGAAGAGCCGTTCGGTGACCATCATACCCCTGAACGGGCACGGCTGTGTCAATAAATAATCTTGGAGTTTGCTGGGCCGGCCCATCCGCGCTTCTGCGACTTTCTCTTCTTCGGTTGCATCCAATGAAATGAAGCCGCTCAGGGGGTCTTGAATCCCCGCTCGTGGAACGGTACAGTTAATTCTAGGCAAGCATTTCACACGTTTGGGAGAACCCATGGCCACAACCACTTCCGTAGCCGCACAGGAAACCGTCAAGAAAGCACCTCTCACACTGACCCCCCAGGCCATCGCCAAGGTGCGCGAGATCATGGCCACCCAGGATCCCCTGCCCGCCGGTCTGCGCATCGGCGTCGAGGGTGGAGGCTGCTCAGGATTCCAGTACTCCATGGCCTTTGAGAACCAGTCCGGCATGATGGACAAGGTTTTCAGCTTCGAAGACCTCAAGGTCTTTGTGGATGCCACCTCGCTGATGTATCTCAACGGCTGCATTGTGGATTACGTTGAATCCATCGAGGCTGCCGGCTTCAAGTTCGACAACCCCAATGTGAAGAGCACCTGCGGCTGCGGTTCCTCCTTCAGCGCGTAACCAAGCGTTTTCCGGCTCAGCTTTTCACTTTGCTGCGCATACGCGCAAGGCCCGTCCCTCTCAGGGGGCGGGCCTTGTTGCGTATATGACGTTGATGCGTTGGGGCGCGGTCGGAGATTCCAGATTAGATCTCCGATTCCTGTGGCGTTTCCTGTGTAGTGGAAGGTGGCTTTTTCTTAAGGAAAAAGCCACTCTGCGATTGCGCTTTCCCTCTGCGCCAACTGGAGAACCGCTCTACGCCGAGGCCCGCTGCTGCTCACGGCTGCCCAAGCGAACGCTTACCACCTTGGAAACTCCAGGCTCCTGCATGGTCACGCCGTAGATCATGTCGGCTGACTGCATCATGCGCTTGGAGTGGGTGACCACAAGGAACTGCGTGTCCTTGCTCAAGGCGTACATCAGGTCGGCGAACCGGCCGACGTTGGTCTCGTCCAGCGAAGCGTCCACTTCGTCGAGCGCGCAGAAGGGGCTGGGCTTGAACTGGAAGATGGACACCAGCAAGGCCAGCGCTGTGAGAGACTTTTCTCCACCAGAGAGCAGCAGCACATTTTGCAGCTTTTTGCCCGGAGGCGAAGCCACAATATCCAAGCCGCTCTCGGCCTGATTCTCCACGTCGGTGAGCCGCAGGAAAGCCTGCCCACCATGGAAGAGCCGCGAGAAGACTTTGGCGAAGTTCTCGTTGATCCGGGTAAAGGCCTCGTCGAAGCGGGTGTGCGAAATCTGATCGATTTCCTTGATGGTCTGCTGGGTGTTCTCGATCGACTCCATCAGGTCGGTGCGCTGGGTATCCAGGAAGCCGTGGCGCTCGGCGGTCTCCTTGTACTCGTCGAGGGCCATCATGTTCACCGGGCCCATCTGCTCGATGCGCTGGCGCAACCCATGGCAGCTTTCCTCTTCGGCGGCCAACTCTTCGCCAGCCAGGCGCACAACCTCCTCATCGGCCCGCAACGCAGCCGCCTCGATGTTCACCTCGGCCAAGCAGCTTGCCTCCAGATGTTCGAGGTCGGAGCCGAGCTTGGCCACTTCGCTTGATCGGCTGGCGCGGTCTTCGCGCAACTGGTCCAGAGATGCCCTCCCACTCTTGAGCTGCGTTTCCATGGTTGCCAATTGCTGGCGCAGGGCCTGCGCCTGGGCGACCAGCGTCTGCGAGAGGGCCAGCGACTCAGTACGCGCGGCCGCCAGCGCCTGCTCGCGTTGGGCTAACTCGGCGCTCTCGCGGATGCGCTGCTCGCGTTCCGCTGTGGCCGCGGTGCGCTGTTGCTCAATCGACTGGACGCGGCGCTGCAAGTCAGCATAGAGCCGGTCAATGCGCTGGAAGGCAGCCTCGGCGCCGCGCCGGCGCTCCTCCAGACCAGCCAGCTCCGCGGTCACCTGCGCCGCCCCCTGCTGCAAGCCCTCGCGCTTCTCACGCAGCAAGGCCAACCGGGCCTGCGACTCATCGAGAGCCGCCTCGGCCGCAGTGCGCTCCGCCTCGAGGCGCAGAGCCTCCTCGCGCTTTTCGTCGATCGCTTTCCGCTTGGCTTCGCATGCTTCGTGGTTGCGAGCGGCTTGCGATGTCCACTCCTCAAGCCGCCGCTCAACACGCTGGGTCTCGACTTCCATCTGCTTGAGCGCCGCACCCTGGTCAGCAGCGTCGCGTTCGGCCAGCCGCCGCTCCTCGCTGCGGGCCTCCAGTTGCGCGGCCAGCTCTTCAATGGCCTGGATCAACGCCGCGGCTTCCGCCTCCGCTTGCGTAAGTCCAATCTCCAGCTTGTCCAAGCGGCCTTGAGCCTCGCGCAACTCGCGCTTGAGCGCCAGCGGACCTTCGCTGGCCGGTTTGCCGCCGGTCACCGTCGCGTTGTGGAAGCACTCGCCCCCCGGCGTCAGGAAGAAGGCGTAGGTATACCGCGCGGCCAGGCGGAGCGCCTCGGCTGAGTCTTCAACCAGGTAGCCGTACTTGAGCTTGGGAAGAATCGACTCCAGCGACCGCCCAAAACCATTCAGCACGCGGATCGAATCCTTCAACGGAGTCAGGCCGGGGGCGCTGATTGTCTCGTCCTCCTCCTTGAAAAGTCCGTCTTGCTCGGCAGGGTGGATCAGGAATGTTGCGCGGCCATCTACGCCGGACTTGAGCAGCTTGACGCCCTGTTCGGCAGCCACCCAACTTTCCACCACCACATAATTCAGTTCCTCGCGCAGGAACTCGTCCACCACGCCCTCGTACTCGCCGCTGACCTCGAGAAAATCGGCCAGTGTTCCCATCGGCGCCATGTCTTTACCCAGCGCACCAGGCTTCAACAGCCGGCGGACTGTGTCAGTGGAGTAGCCGTGATTGCGAATCAACGATTGCAGCGCGTCGCGGCGTCCAGCCACGGTAGCCTGTTCGCCACGCAACTGGTTGGCGCGCGCGCGCATTGCATTTTCCTCGGCGCGGCGGGTTTGCAGAGCCTCGCGCAGCGCCGCAATCTCGCTCTCCAACCGCTTGAGCGCCTCAGACGCGGACTCGAAGCGCTGACCGGCTTCTCCACTCTGCGCACCCAGGTTTTCAAGTTCACCCTGCGCCCGGCCCATCTCGGTTCCAAGACGCTCGGCCTCGCGCTCCAGGGCCGCCAGACTCTCTTCGCTCTGGGCCGTGTGGTTGCGCGCGTTGCCGGCCAGGGTCAGCAGGTGCATGGCGTGGCGGCGGCCAGACTCCAGTTCCCTCTCCGCCGCAAAGACCTCTTCAGCCGCCGTGCGCGCCTCTTGCTGGCGCACTTCCACCTGCTGGCGAAAGGCTTTGACCTCGCCCGCCGCTGTCTCCAAAAAGCTGTGCTGCTGTGTCCGCTCCTCGGTAATGCCAGCCAATTGCGTTCGTGTCTGCTCAAGTTCGACGCCCGCCGCAGCGATGCGCGTCTCCAACTCGCTGACTCGCTCGGCGTTGGCGCGTTCCCGCGCCGCGGCCCGCTCCAGTTCGACAGCCGCCGTGTTGGCGCGATTCTGCGCCTCCTGGCCCTCGCTATCCAACTGGTATCCGCGCTCGGTGAGCGTATGCTGGCTGGCTTCCTGCTCCTCGATCCCCGTCGCCGAACCGTTGATCCGCTCCGTGAGGGCGGCGATCTCCTGCGTCAGCCTTGCCTGATCGGCGTCCATCAGCGCCATGCGGCTGGCCAACACGACGCGCAAACGGCCGCGCAACTCGTCGCGAACGGCTGCAAACCGCTCGGCCTTCGACGCCTGCCGCTTGAGGCTATTCATCTGCCGCGTAACTTCTTCAAAAATGTCGTCCACGCGCGCCAGATTCTGCTTGGCGCTCTCCAGGCGCAGCTCTGCCAGCCGCTTCTTGTTCTTGAAGCGCGTAATACCAGCCGCCTCTTCGATGATGGATCGCCGCTCGTATGGCTTGGAGCTGAGCAGTTGCCCCACCCGCTCTTGTCCAATGATGGCGTAGCTCTCCGGCCCCAGGCCGGTTCCCATGAAGATGTCCTGAATGTCGCGCAACCGGCAAAGCTTGCCGTTCAGCAGGTACTCGCTCTCACCAGTGCGGAACAACCGCCGGGTAATCACGATCTCGCCCTTTTGCGGCGTGCGCTGGAACTTGCGGCGGCGAATCTTGAGTACCACCGCCTGCGGACCCTCGCCGGTGGCCACCTGCTGTGGAGCTTCCGCACCATCCTCATCGGGTATTTGGCCCGGCTGCTGATTGGCGATGATCTCCTCGGCTTCAGCGGCTCGCTGACGGCGCACTTCATCCTCGTCCCAGTCGGTTGGGCTTTCGTGGTCCACCATCACCTGCGGATCGACGGGAATCGGACCCTCGTAAGCCTCTGGATCGACCATGGTGATGGTCACCTCGGCCATGCCCAGCGACTTGCGGTCGCGGGTTCCGGCAAAGATCACATCCTGCATGTGAGTGCCACGCAAGGATTTAGCGCTCTGCTCACCCAGCACCCAAGTGACCGCATCCAGAATGTTCGATTTGCCGCACCCGTTCGGCCCCACCACCACGGCAATCCCCGTGCCCGTCACTGCCAACTCCGTGCGGTCACAAAAGCTTTTGAAGCCGAGAATGTGGATCTTCTTTAGTTTCAGCATATTTTCTCCGGGTGGTTAAGGGGATGACTGCACTACGCTTGGTTCCGAATGGACAACCCGCCGCCTACGACCAGGCGCGGGGAGAATCTTGCCCTCCAATTACAGACTCTACGGAGCCTGGAGGGCAGGGTCAACAATGCGGAGAGCGGTTTTTGTGGATAAGGGAGGCCGGAATTCGGGTTCTTTTGGAATGCCCAAAATGTGGTGCGAAATTTGGGGTTTTCTGGGAGTTTTGACCGGTTTTTGCACAGATGGAGAGGCTGCTCCGCGAGGCAATAAGCCGCGGATTCACCGTGTATGTGTTTCCGTGAAGCCGTGACGTAGAAGATGTTTATTTTGAACGAGTTAGAAGCAGGTCCACGGTTTCACTTGTTTACAGGTTGCGTGTTTCCGTGAGAGAGGCTTGCGTAAGTAATTGAGTTTACGTTGGTTAGATGAGGCTCCACAGTTTCACCGGCAAATAACGAGATTTTTTCTTCCAGAATTGCGGTAATGTTGCGCAGGGCTTCTCCGGCCGATGATGGGGGCGCACTTTTCTTCTATCTATTGAATATGCGCCAGCGGGGGACTATTTTCGGCAAGAGGATGTTGGAGCAGTCGATCCTTTCAGGGGCCAAGAATCTGGAACTTGGGTATTTTGCGGTAGTTCATTCGGCTCTTGGTCCGGAGATTTTCTAGTTGTTGTCATCGGAGCCACTATTCTGATCATCGTTATCATCCGCTAGAGAATCGCCGTTCACGTAAGACTCGCACCCCTCAGCAAATGAGGGCGAATTCGAGTGCTCCCCGGCCTCTTCACAATCGTCATCGTCCTGGATTCCCTTTTCTTCGGCCCATCTGTAGCCAGCTTCGTGTCCGCTGCAGTCAATGGTGCAGTCGTTTCCTCCGAAGGTCTGGATGGGTGCTTCATCGATTCTTGAGATGGGTTCTGCTTTCTTTGATGAGCGGGTGAGCAGGAATACCGCTAAGCAAATGAAGATAATCCAGATCGTAACTTTTGTACCAGATCCGTTTGCCTCTGCCATTTCCTTTCTCCTCCATTCCTTGATACGTACAATCCGAGGCCGTTGTTCAGCCGCTAATCAGCTGCTCAGTCGCTGACCATTTCACAGCAAGTTTCTCCACACGCGCTGGAACGCCGAATGAAGATGCGATTTGTGAGTTACTCTCGGCAGCCGTCCGGATTCGTGTTGCAAATGATGGTTCCCAATCTTCCAGCGGCTCTAGGTAACCAATTCTAGCCTTGGCTTCGGCGAAGCTCCCGCTCTGTTCAAATAGACCAACGAGAATTTCCCCCATCTTTCTCTTTGTTTGCTTGTGTTTTCGGTACGACTCAAAGAGTTCGCAGGCCAATTCAGATGGCTCGCTCGTACCGCCGTTGAATGCCTGAAAGCGACCAATGAAACCGTACGGGACTTCCCCAAAGCAAACAGAAAAAACTGGGACAGCACGACCCATCGCGAATCCGATCTCTTGATCTGTCCACTTGCTTTCATGGAACTTGTCATGCAGTAGTGCTACAAGAGCGTCACACGTAGAGAGGGCTGTTTCAATCTGATTTTGCCATTCCGTCGTGGGCTCAATGTCGTTATGAGCGACAAAGCCAGAGATTCCATAATGCAGAAGAGCTTCCTGCAATTCCCCTGCCCATTTCTTTTGAACAGCTAAATGCGATATGAAGAGACGAAACATTCCCTTACGCCAAAACGCTGGCTCAATGTGCGAGGATGTCGAGACATCAAGGCTAAAACCGAGATGTTGCGCTAGTTCGTGCAAGGCCTTATCTGGCGCTTTTTCAATCATCGCCATGACATACGCATCGCTTTGTCCGCCCCAATCATTTGACCAAGGAAGGGCGAATTGCTTCAGTGTAAGATCAATCAGCGCCCACTGCTCGGAACCAAGACGCTGGGCGATCGCCTTCATCAAAGTTACGCGTTGTGAAGGGGTAAGAGGCATACCAAACACAATATACGGTCTTGACCGACTTTCCAATCGGGTTCCAGAAGATTCAGAGCGGCATCCTCACGCCCCACTGGATCCTCACAGCTGTGCCATCTCCTGTAAAGTTGGAAGAGGCGCCGAACATATTTTGCGCTCGATTCCTTTCGCCTCGGGCCTTCTTCTCTTGACGACTCCTCTCAATTCGGATGCACCGGCCAATCCGGCTGAACTTGCCGCGCTGCTGCGCTCGGTCTTTGGGTTTTCCGGCTTCAGGGCCAATCAGGAGGCGGTTTGCCGCGCGGCGATTGCGGGGCGCGACCTGCTGCTGGTGATGCCGACCGGCTTTGGCAAGTCGCTCTGCTACCAGTTGCCGGCGATTGCGCTGGGAGGAACGGCGCTGGTGATCAGCCCGCTGATCGCGCTGATGGAAGACCAGGCGGCCAAGCTCAAAGGGCTCGGCTTGCGGGTGGGGCGGATTCACTCCGGACTGGACCGGAGCGTGGCGCGGCAGACGTGCGTGGACTACTTGCAGGGGACGCTGCAATTCCTGTTCATTGCGCCGGAGAGGCTGCGTGTGCCGGGCTTTGGCGAGATGCTGGCCAAACGCAAGCCGGCGCTGATTGCCATCGATGAGGCCCATTGCATCTCGCAGTGGGGCCATGACTTCAGGCCCGACTACCGGATGATCGGGCAGTACCTTCCGGCGCTGAGGCCCGCGCCGGTGCTGGCGCTGACGGCCACGGCCACGCCCTCAGTGCAGGCCGACATCCTGACGCAACTGGGAATGATCAAGCCGGCCAAATTCATTCACGGCTTCCGGCGCAACAATCTGGCGATTGAGGTGGTGGAGCTTCCGATGCCGGAGCGGCCGGGAGCGATTTGTGGGCTGCTGGCTGACCCTGCGCGGCGGCCGGCCATCGTGTATGCCACCTCGCGGAAACAGGCGGAGCAGTTGGCCGAGGAGCTTGCGCGCCGCATTCCCGCGGCGGCGTATCACGCGGGGCTCGACCCTGCGACGCGGGAGCGAGTGCAGACCTCCTTTCAGGCTGGCGAACTGGAAGTAGTGGTGGCCACCATCGCCTTCGGCATGGGCATTGACAAGGCCGACATTCGCACGGTGATTCACGCCGGGCTGCCGGCAACGCTGGAAGGCTACTACCAGGAGATTGGCCGCGCGGGGCGCGACGGCGCGCTGAGCCGGACCTACCTGATGCACAGCTATGCCGACCAGCGGATGCGCGACTTTTTTCTGAACCGCGACTATCCGCCGGCGGACCACTTGCAGCAGGTTTTCCGGGCTCTCAAGGAAGACCCCCAACCCGTGGAAGAGCTGCGCGCGCGGTCGAAACTGGGCGAGGAGGAGTTCGACAAGGCTCTGGAAAAGCTGGAGATTCACGGCGGAGCGCGGGTGGATTTTGGCGGCAACGTGACGGCAGGCGGCACGGGCTGGAAAAAGACTTATACGGTGCAGGCGCAGTTTCGCGCGGAGCAGTTCGAGAAAGTGCGGCGGTTCACCACATCGACCGAGTGCCGGATGGCGGCGCTGGTGCGGCACTTTGGCGACGAGGAGGACGCAAGCCGGACGTGCGGGATCTGCGATGTGTGCGATCCGGCGGGTGCGGTGCTGAGGCTCTTCCGGCGGCCGACGGAGAGTGAGCGAGAGCTGGTGCAGGCGATTGCCGATGAGTTGCGGGCCGTGGACTCGAAGGCTGCCGGAACACTGCAACGGAACCTCGATCCCGCGGGCCGGATGAGCCGAAACGAATTCAGTGCACTGCTGGATGCGATGGTGCGGGCCGGGCTGATTGAGATTGAAGAGGCCGAGTTTGAAAAAGACGGCGAGACGATCCGGTTCCGCAAGGTGCGGCTGACCGAAGCCGGTTTGGAAGTGCGGGCAACCGCTTCGATCGAGTTGCTGATCAGCGATGGAGTGGTGAAGGAGTTTGGAGGAGCACCTGCTCCGGCGCGGTCGAAGAAGACAAAAGCAACCGCAAGGGCCGGCTCATCGAAGACGGTGAGCAAGAAGGCGGCGGAGATAGAGCCGGCACAGTTGTCAGCGGAGGGGAAAGCCCTGGCGGCGCGGATCAAGGAGTGGCGCGCGGCGGAGGCAAAGCGGCTTGGAGTTCCGGCCTACCTGGTTCTGCTCGATCGATCTCTCACGGCCATTGCACAGGCGCGCCCGGCCAACCCGAAACAGTTACTGGAGATTAACGGGATGGGCCCCGCCAAAGTGGAACGCTTCGGCACGGCTCTTCTGGGACTGTGCGGCGAGGCGAAGTGAGGGGGATTCAGTGCTGGGCAAGCTTTCGACTCAGCTGCGCTTTCCTCTTGATGAATAGGGCGGAATCAAATCCTGGTTATTTAAATCAATTAGCAAGTTAGCCACCGCTTCGCGGTGATGGCGAGTTAGCAAGTTAGCGGATTTGTGCTACTAACAGCCTCTTCCTTCCCTGTTCAGTTCAGATGACAGGTTTGTGACGATTCCATCCTGTTGAGCCGTATCAATCACGAGTTTCTCACTGCGCTGCAGGACAGACGCACGACCGGAATTGTTGCGCGGTGTAATTCGACAGCGTGCAAACATATTGCGGCCAGAACAACTGAAGCACGAGTGAAAGGTTTCCCGTGGAGAAATCTTCGATGTAGTTCTGGCTGGCCTGAGTCTTCGCGCTGGGGTCCGCCGCAAAACCCGCGACAAGTCCGCTCACGGACGAGGAAGAAAATTCCGCTTCGTGGTAGCTGTGCGCAAAATCGTATTCTTCTCTCCACTGGGCAGCGACGCCGGTTTGATTCGACGCGACAAAGACCTTGTAGTCAACCAGCGCGGCCGATGAGGGATCGAGCTGGGCGACGGTAAAAGAGGGGTTATTTCCGTTGATGGGCGAGATGGACGAAACCATCTTGACCGCGATTCCCTTCCCCGTTCCCTCTTCCTTCAAAAAGCGCAGTTCGTCCATGTGCGTGTGAGCGAAGATGGCTAACTGGACAACGTCGCCAAACTCGGCCAGCGTGTCTGCCAGCTTCTCTGAAGAAAGAAACATTACAGGGTCCTGGCCACCGCAAAGATTGCCCAACCTCCTGGCTGTTGCGTAGAGATCGACTCCCGGCGGAATGTGACCCATGACCCATATCTTCCGCTTGTTGGCGCGTGCCTCAGTAAGTTGCTGACGAAGCCAGGCAAGCTGCGCGGCCGCCGCACCAGGATCGGCTTTACCCGCGCAGGTGGCGTAGTTGCTGGACATGAAAAGATCGTTCAGAACCAGCAGGCGCGCATTCTCGATGGGAGCAGGCAGAGAAACGCTATAGTAGCCGCCGGCCGCAAAGCTCTCTTCCGCAGCCTGGCGCTCGGATGAGGGGAAGTCCTTGGTTACTTCCTTGCCACTCACTGCAAGAAACTCGCTATGGGCATCGAGCCGGTAGTCGCCGCAGTCGGAGTCATTGTTTCCCAGAGCTACATAGACGGGCACACCAGGGAAGGCGCTGTCTAACTCCCCAATTACATAGTCCAGGGCCTTTTCAACGAATGTACTGTATGCCCCCGGCGCGGAGTTAGGAAACAGTGCGCTGTACTTGCATTGAAAGGCATGAGCGAGGAGATCGCCGCTCAGGGTGACAAATTTTGCTCCGGCGGCAGGTTTACGCATGGCCTTCAAACTGGAGTCGAAGAGCGCAAAGGAAGTATCGGCTCCGCGAACGTGGCAGCCCTGCTGTAACGACTGAAAGCGCTGCTCGCGATCGGGCGAGGGCGCGGCGGCAAGGATGGCCTTCCACTGGCTCACCGGCGCGGCGGCGAGTTGCGGAAGTTTGGCCGGATCCCAAAACGGATCGAAGTGAATATCGCTGACGAGGAGAGCGGGGACGGTTGCTTTGGCTTGCTGGGGACTCTGCGCAAGGGCTGCGCCGGTGAAGAACAAAAAGCAAAGAAGCGCGAAAACGGTGGGGAAGATGCGTGCTTCTGGATTCCGTTTCATCGATGCTCCTCTGCTCTCTGTGAATAGATAACCCCCAACTGTGGTTGGGGGTTATCTATTTACGTGGGTGGGTGAAAACTACGCGACGCGCTCAATGACGATGGATTCAAGAACAACGGGAGTCTTGGGCTTGTCCTGGCCGCCGCGGGGGACGAGGGAGATTTTGGTGACGATCTCCTGGCCCTCGACGACTTCGCCGAAGATGGTGTGGTTGCCGGTGAGCCAAGGCGTGGCAGCAACGGTGATGAAGAACTGGCAGCCATTGGTTCCAGGGCCTGAGTTGGCCATGGCCAGCTTGCCGGGCTTGTCGAACTTGTGGGGCGAGCCCTTGGTCTCGTCCTGGAAGCGGTAGCCGGGCCCGCCCATGCCGGTGCCAGTGGGATCGCCGCCCTGGATCATGAAGTCGGGAATGACGCGATGGAAGATGGTGCCATCGAATAGCTTGTCATTGGACTTTTTGTGGGTGGAGGGGTGGGTCCACTCTCGCTTGCCCTCGGCCAGATCGATGAAGTTCTTGACGGTGATGGGCGCGTCCGACTCAAAAAGGCGGACGATGACCTTGCCTTCCGTGGTGGAGAAGACGGCGTAGGTTCCTGCTGCAAGTGACATGAGAAACTCCTGGATTTCGTGGGGATTTTGAGTGTGTAGAGTGGATTCCCAGGTCTCAAAAGCGAGACCTGGGGCACCCGTGGATTACGGTTTGGGCGCGGCCTGGGGCGCGGCGTTCTGGGCTGGCGGCAACGGCTGGCCCTCGCGCACGATGGTCACCTTTTTCAGCACGACGGGCGTCACCGGCTTGTCCTGTCCGTCGCGTTCGACGCGAGCAATGGTCTTGACCACCAGGACGCTGGATTCGTCGCACTGGCCAAAGATGGTATGACGCTGGTTGAGGTGTTCGGTGGGCACCTCGGTGATAAAGAACTGGCTGCCGTTGGTGTTGGGGCCGGAGTTGGCCATGGCCAGACGGCCTGGAACATCGAAGTTGAGATTCGGATCGAACTCATCTTCAAATTGATAGCCGGGATCGCCCATGCCCGTTCCGGCCGGGTCACCACCCTGAATCATGAACTCGGGGATGACGCGATGGAAGATGGTGCCGTCGAAGAGTCGCTTGTTGTGCTGCTTCTTGCTGGTGGCGGGGTCGATCCAATCTTTCGTGCCTTCGGCGAGGGCGATGAAGTTGGCCACTGCTTTGGGCGCCTGGCTTTGAAAGAACTGGCAGGTGATGCGGCCCATGGAGGTATCCATCACCACGGTGGGGCCGTTGGGGTGGGTCATGGCGGCGGCGGTGGCCTGCGGCGCGTCGGGCAGAGCCTCGGCCGGCGTTGAGGAGGTTTGGGCGTAAGCGGCGGCAGTAAAAGCCACGGCCAGAGCGGGAATGAGAAGTGTGCGGCTAGGTTTCATACCGACTCTGAGGGTAAATCATGCGGCGGGTGGAGGGCCAGCGAGTCAGGCCGCTTTCAACTAGCGAGCTTCAATCCTTGACCGGATTGTCGTCCGAGGCAAAAGCAAAATTATTACGGCCCTCCTCCTTGGCGCGATAGAGCGCGGCATCTGCCCGGTCAAAAAAGGAAGAGAAATTCTCCTTGTGGCTTTCATCCGTCACGATACCGATGCTGACCGAGGCCTGAACCGTGATTCCTTTGAAGGAGAAATCGAGTTCCTTAAAAGCCTGGAGAACACGCCCAGCCACGTTCTCCGCCTGCTCGCGCCCGGCCCTTGGGATCAGGGCACAAAACTCGTCGCCTCCCCATCGACAGAGGAAATCCTCATCGCGCAGGGTGCGGCGGAGCGCGGCCGCGGCAGCCTTCAGCAGGGCGTCACCCGCAGCGTGCCCATATTGGTCGTTGACCTGTTTGAAATGGTCGATGTCAAACAACACGACAGAAAGGCTCTGGCCAGCTCGAGCGGCTCCAGAAATTTCGTGGAAGGCGATTTCCTCGAGTGCTCGCCGGTTGTAAAGGCCGGTCAACGGATCGCGCATGGCTTGAACCGTGAGGTCCCGGTTCAACCGCTCCGACACCATCAGCAGGAACAAAGGGAAGACAATCCCCTCGGTGACGATCGCGGCAACACCGTTGAAGATCGCGCGCGGGCAATTGAAGTTGTACTCCGGGCTGAAATTGCCGGACCGAAAGAAGTCGAGGATCACGCCGCAGGTTGCGATGGCAAGCAAGGCATAAACGAATGACGTGACAACATCGGCAAATGGCCTTTGGCCGTCTTCCGCCCGCAAAAGAGACCGGGCAATGAGAATCATCAACGCCATGTCGATGAAGTTGGAAATGAGAAGCTCTACGGAAATGTTTCGCTGGATGAAGGTAAACCAGACGCAATTGGCAAACATGAGCGCGGAAGGCACGGCAATCCAACCAATCGATGACGGTTGCCGCTTGAGTTCACGCAGCGCCCAATACTCCAGGCTGAGACATACAGCAATCAGCGTACTGCCGAGGACATAGAAGGCAAATTGCCCATCCCAGGCGCGCCCCAGCCGGAGGACGTAGCTTGCCCCAAGACAGAGGTTCGCAGCGCCCCAAAGCAACATTACGCGGCCCAGGTAGCCCGGGTACGCCTTTCTTACGAACAGCACCAGCAAACCGAAACCGGTTGCCCCCAGTGCTCCGATCAGCCAGAAGGGTCGAATATCGAGAACCATAATTCCGTGCCCTTTCCATGCCCCCTACGCCCGCTCGCTTTGGGCAACTTCTGCCAAAGAAGGCAGGGAAACATTCATGCAAACAAGCTTATGAGCAAGCCTGCGGAATCAACCTTCAGGGGGAACTGAAAGATGCCGGAATTGCCGACCTGATGCCTTAGCCAGGCGGTTCTTCCATCAGGAAAAATATACTGCTATGAATCAATATCGCATTGATACCGGCATATTCGCCATCAAAAAGGAGGGCTGGCTGGCTCAGCAGCCCTTTTTGCAGCGGGCCATAATGGCGGCGTGGAGGCGCTCGCGCAAGCTGGCTGGGAGGTCGTAAACCTCATGGGAGCGGTAAATTTCAATGGTCTTCCGCGTGGTGTTGAGGATGACCTCGCAGTGCCCGCAGCGGCCCAGATGGGCTTGCAGTTCGGCGCGCGTCTCGGCGGTCACGGTGTCGTCGATCAGGTCGTCGAGAAGGGCGAGAAACTCTTTGCAGGTCACTTTTCACTCCCCGTTTCCATGAGTCCCTTTTTCCTATGGAAGTAGCGGCTCAGGCGTTCGCGCAGTTGCAGGCGGGCACGCAACAGGCGCGATTTCACGGCGGGGATACTCAAACCCAGCGTCTCTGCCGTCTCATCGGTCGAAAGTCCTTCCACATCACGCAACACAAACACGATACGAAACCCCTGTGGCAGCCCCTGAACGGTCTTGCGCAGAATCTCGGCCAACTCGGCCTGACCGTAATTCTGCTCCGGATCAGGAGCCCAGTCGGCCAGATCGCGGGGAACGCTGCCCTCTTCGGTAGCAATGTCCTCGTCGATCGAAACCATCTTGCCGGTGCGCCGCTTGCGCAGCCGCATCAGGCTTTCGTTCACCGCAATCCGCACCAGCCAGGTGTAAAACTTCGAGTTCCCCTGAAACTGTTCGAGCTTTTCGTACGCCTTCAGGAACGCATCCTGCATGACGTCTTCGGCATCCTCGCGATTCTGCGTGATGTGCTGGGCGATGCGAAAAATCTGGCGCTCGTACTTGCGGACCAGCGTATCGTAGGCCGAGACATCGCCGCCGCGCACCCGTTCAACCAGGGCGACGTCTGGATGCGGCTCGAGTTGTTCTACAGTCGTTTGGATGATTGGCATACGAGTTGGATGCGAGAAAATACGCTGGACCCGTCGCAAGCTGCGCTCAAGTCCACAAAGGATAAGTGTACCGGACGGCAGGGCAAGAGGCCAAATGCGGAAATTTTGACTCCAGCAAGGCAAGAATGGGCAAGCCGGTCCCACTTTGCGGCGTTTGCAGTAACACACCTGGTCCGGGGATGCCGCACCCCGGGACAAAAGCAGCTTAGAGTGAAGATATGAAGGTCCCGCTTTCTCCAACTTTCGTTCCGCTGCTGGCTTCCTGCTGCCTGGCTGTTCTGCTTTCCCTGTTTATGGTGGTGATGCCGGTGGGTGGGCAATCCTCAGGCGGCACGACAACCGGACCGGCGGATTCGGCCTCGGCCAAGCCGCATAAGGCAACTCATAAGGAAAAGAAGCAGGCCAAAGCGGACAAAAAGGCCGCGAAGGCGGCAAGCGAGAAGGCCGCGGAACCCGCAACTCCGGCGGGCGAGAAAGCCGCGCAGGCCGCAAAGCAGTCTGGCAAGAAGTCAAAAAAAGCAGCAAGCCAGAGAGACAACAAGGATGCGGAGGCCGCACCTGCTACAGGCGAGAAGGCTACAAAGACAGCGGGGAAAAAAGCCAAGGAGCCCGCAGCGGGGCCCAGCAAGAAGTCAAAAATTGCCGCGAAGGCTGAAACTCCGGCTGATGAGAAGGCGGCAAAGCCCGAAAGCGCGAAGGGGAAGAAAGCCGCCAAACCCGCCAGTCCAGCGGACAACGAAAAAGTCGCCATGCCTACAGGGTCTGCCGGCAAGAAGGCTCCCAAGCCCACAAGCCGGAAGGGCAAGACGATGAGCAAGGCAATCAGGCGCGCGCAAACCGCGCAGATCAGGCTGGCCTTTGTGGCTTCGACCGAACTGCGGCCCATGGCTCAGCAACTGGCCATGCTGCGCACGCCGGCGGCCTATGCGGGCGTAACCAAATATGCGCATCAGAACAGCGGAGAGGCCGCGGCGGCGGCTTACCTGGCGCTGGGCCACGCATCCCTGCTGGACAAGCGCTACACGGAGGCCGTTGCCGACTTTCACCTTGCCCGGCAGGCGGGCGAGGAACTGGCCGACTACGCGGATTTTCTGGCTGCGCGCGCCAACCACGACGCGGGCAATGATGCGGAGGCAGAGGCGCTGCTGCGCGACTTTTTAGAGCGCTATCCGGAGAGCGTCTTCGTTGTGCAGGCACCGGAACTGGAAGCCAACACGCTGCTGGCGATGAACAACGCGGCAGGGGCACAACGGGCGCTGGCGGCAGCCGCGGATACAGCCTCCGCGAACCGTCCCGGCTATCAGCTTGCACAAGGGCAGGTTGCGTTCATGCTGGGACAAACCAATGAGGCGGAGCGCATCTATAAGCAGTTGCTGCTGTCCCATCCATTAACCCCGGAGGCGGAGGTTGCGCGAACAAAACTCATTGAGATGGGCGCGGAGGCCCGCCTGACCACGGCCGAACTGCGCAGTCTGGGCGATGCCTATTACAACGCGGGCCGTTATGCCAACGCGGGCGAGCAATACCGCGCGCTGGCTCGGCAGTCCACCCTGGACGCCGATAGCCGCAACAGTTTTACCGTAGCCGCAGCTGCCTGTGACCTGAAGCTGAAGCGACTGACCAAAGCGGAGGCCGAGACGCTACCCGAGACGCAGGACGAGAACGGCGCGCGGCGGCTTTATCTACTGATGGAACTGGCAAGAAGCAGCAACGATCTGGATGAGCAGAAGCGCCTGGTGGCGGAGATGGAGACCAACTTCCCGCGAAGCCCCTGGCTGGCCGAGGCGCTCTTTGACAGCGGCAATATATACCTGCTGCGGCACGAGTATGCGCAGGCAGCCGTGTACTACAGCACCCTGGCCACGCGCTTCCCGTCGAGCAAAAATGCCTCGGCCGCGCACTGGAAGGCGGGTTGGCTCAGCTACCGGCAGGGGCTTTACGCCGACGCGGCGCGCCTCTTCGACGAGCAGATTCGGCTCTATCCCAGCACGACGGAGACGGCGGCGGCCCTCTACTGGCGTGGTCGCCTGTACGAGACGCAGGAGCATAATCCGACCCAGGCCGCGGCGAATTACCGGACCGTGATCCGTGTTTACCAGCGCTACTTTTATGCCCAGATGGCAAAACGACGACTGCTGGCGCTCGACGCTGCGCAAACGGGGACACAGCCGCCAACCCAGATTGCGTCCCAAGCGCAGTTGGACCGCTTTCAGGCCCCGCCGGTGCCGCCGCTCCAGGAGAGTTTTCCGGTAGACAGTCCGCACCTGGCCAAGGCGCGTCTGCTGGCCAACGCGGGCTTGAACGACTACATTGCCCAGGAGATTGCCGCCGATCCGGACTCTTCCTCGTGGAGCGCGCTGGCCGAGGCGCAAATCTATGCTTCCTATGGCGAGACTTTTCGCGCCATGCGCGCGGTGAAGAGAGCCTTGCCCAGCGCCGCGACGGCGTCCATCAAGTCCATTCCGCTGCCCTACTGGCGCATTCTCTTTCCGGAGCCATGGTGGGAGACGATCAAGAGCGAATCGGCCAAGAACAATCTCGACCCCTATTTGGTAGCTTCGCTGATTCGCCAGGAGTCGGAGTTCAACCCCTCAGCCGTCTCCAGGGCCAATGCGTTTGGGCTGATGCAATTGCTGCCCGCGGTAGGCAAGGAGATGGCGCGCGAAGAGGGGATGAGCCACTTCGAGAGCTTCCAACTCCTTGACCCGGTCACCAACATCCGCCTGGGCACCCGCGACCTGCGCAAGACCCTGGACCGATTCGGCGGAGTGACGGAGTACGCGCTGGCTGCCTACAACGCCGGCGGAGAACGGGTGGTGGACTGGCAAGCCGCCGGGCCCTATGAGGGCATGGACGAGTTTGTGGAGTCGATTCCCTTCACCCAGACCCGCGAGTACGTGGAGAGCATCCTGCGCAACATTGAAACCTACAGAGCCATCGACGAGTTTGCCGCTTCGCAGGAAAAGGCCGCGGCGGGGACGGGAAGATAGGCTAGCCATCTCCCCGCGTTGGCGTGCGAAACGCCCTTCTCTGCTTTCCGTTTCGATTCCGGTTGACTTCACAAGCCGCTACCCCCACACTGATTCTCAATGGAGGATTCCAAGCCTCCGAGATGCCATTCGCAGTCAGCTTGTTGTTGCAAGACAGGGCCGGCCGGATCAATCGGACACGGCGCTGTTACCTCGACCAAGGGGAGGGCAGCATGTCAGCCGATTTGCAGTTTCTGGAAGAATGGATCCCCGAAAAGATGGACCCCGGAACGGTTTTTGTACTGGGAAACCAGTCGAATCCGAGCCACGCGCTCTATCCATTTGTAGCCGTCATGTCTTGTCCGCGTTGCGCGACCATCGGACTGATCACCCGCCGCCAACTGTGCGGCGGCGAGCCGATGATCTGCGGCGGTGACGTTTGCTCGGCCGAGTACCGGCTGGACGGCGAGACGATCAACTTTCGCAAGACGCAGTAGGCGCCGGCGTTGAAACATCTGCGTGCCCACGCCGAGTGATTCTCCTCGACGAACGGCTCCGCGCGCTCCGGGGAGAGTCCCGTGAAATGCCGATGTGTGCTCTAGCTCACCGACACACCCCCGGGAACCGTTTACCAATAGGGATGGTTTACTATGGTTGAGGTAATTTTGAGGGAGTCGTAAATGCCCCGTATCGTTGAAGTTACAGAACTGGCGCTTCGAGATGCTCATCAGAGCTTGCTCGCCACCCGAATGGCTTTGGATGACATGATTCCGGCCTGTGCAGACATTGACAATGCCGGTTACTGGTCAGTGGAATGCTGGGGCGGCGCTACCTTTGATTCCTGCATCCGCTTTTTGAATGAGGACCCGTGGGAACGGCTGCGCACGCTGCGCAAGCTGATGCCCAAGAGCCGGCTGCAGATGTTGCTGCGCGGCCAGAACCTGCTGGGCTACCGGCACTATGAAGACGGGGTTGTCGAGCGCTTTGTGGAGAAGTCCGCCGCGAACGGCATCGACGTCTTCCGCATCTTCGACGCGCTCAATGACGTGCGCAACCTGAAGACCAGCATCGATGCGGTGAAAAAGACCGGCAAGCACGCGCAAGGCGCGATTTCCTACACCGTCAGCCCGCTGCACACCGTGGCTGCTTTTGCCGAGATGGCGGAGCAACTGAAGGAGATGGGATGCGACTCGATCTGCATCAAGGACATGGCCGGCCTGCTGAAGCCGCAGCCTGCGTATGACCTGGTGAAAGCCATCAAGCAGAGGTGCGGCAGCGAGACGCTGGTGCATGTCCACACTCACGCCACCACCGGGGTGACTCTCGTTTCCCTGATGAAAGCGATTGAGGCGGGTTGCGACATTGTGGATACCGCGGTCAGTTCCCTTTCGTTGGGACCGGGACATAATCCCACGGAGAGCCTGATCGAGTTGCTGGAAGGGACCGGGTACGAGACGCGCCTGAACAAGGAATGTGTCCGGCGCATCTCGGACCACTTCGCTGAAATCCGTCCGCGCTATCGCGAGTTCTTCAGCGAGAATACCGGCGTGGATACGGAGATCTTCAAGAGCCAGATTCCGGGCGGAATGATCTCAAACATGGAAAGCCAACTCAGAGGACAGGGCGCGGGCCACCGTCTGCAGGAAGTCCTTGAGGAAGTTCCCAGGGTTCGCAAGGATGCCGGCTATCCGCCGCTGGTTACGCCTTCAAGCCAGATTGTGGGCTCGCAGGCCGTCTTCAATGTCCTGATGGGCAAGTACAAAGTCCTGACCGGAGAGTTTGCCGACCTGATGCTGGGTTACTACGGGAGCACACTGGGCAAGAAGAATCCCGAGGTGCTGAAGATGGCCGAGGCCCATGCCAAGAAACCGGCGATCACGGTTCGCCCCGCCGACTTGCTTACGCCGGAGTGGGATAACCTGAGCGCTACGGCTCATGCACTGAAGGGATCAAATGGCAGCGACGAGGACGTGTTGACCTATGCCATGTTCCCGCAGGTGGCGCCGAAGTTCTTTGAGATGCGCGCCCAAGGCCGTAAGAATCTTGGCAAGGATCCGACGCCGAACAAGGAGCAGGCCCCGAAGGCTCCCGCAGCGGCTGCTGGTGGAGCCGCGCTGAGCGCCAAAGTGAACTACGTGATTACGCTGAATGGCAAAGAGCACCGGGTAACCGTGGCTCCAGAGAAATAGAAGATATTCATGCCGATTGGCCCAGGAGCAGGGATGGCGAAGCAAGCAGTAAGTCAGAAGAAGACCATGGCCGAGAAGATTGCCGACCTTGATGCAAAGCGCGCGAAGCTCGAACTTGGCGGCGGCCAGGAACGCATCGATAAACAGCACGCCGGCGGCAAGCAGACGGCGCGGGAACGCGTTGCAGGACTGGTGGACCCAGGCAGTTTCCAGGAGATCGGGCTGTTTGCCCGGCACCGCTCGACATATTTTGGAATGGCCGCGAAAAAGATGCCAGCCGATGGGGTGGTGACCGGATGCGCGAAGATCGACGGGCGCCTGGTGCATCTTGCCAGCCAGGATTTCACCGTGGGAGGCGGGTCGGCCGGCGAGACACACAACGACAAGGTTGTGGACATGATGCGCCTCTCCCTCAAGACGGGCAGCCCTTTCGTTTTCATCAACGATTCCGGTGGCGCACGCGTTCAGGAAGGCATTGACAGCCTGGCTGGATATGCCCGCGTCTTCTACCACAATGTAATGCTCTCAGGATCAGTGCCGCAGATTTCGCTGATTTGCGGACCGTGCGCGGGTGGCGCTGTTTACAGCCCGGCGCTGACCGACTTCGTGATCCAAACGCGGCAGGCTCGGATGTTCATTACCGGGCCGCTGGTGATCAAGCAGGTCACCGGCGAAGACGTCAGCGCCGAGGAGTTGGGCGGCCCTCAGGCGCACATGAATTACTCGGGAGTCATTCACCTGATCGCTCAGAACGACGACGATGCGGTTCAACTTTGCCGTCGGCTGCTCAGCTTTATGCCGTCGAACAATCTTGAGGATCCGCCGCGCGCGCCTTTCAACCTGCCGATCGAGTCCGATCCGGAAATGAACGGGCTGGTTCCGGTGGACAACAAGGCTGCTTACGACGTGCGGGAAGTCATTACGCGAGTTTTGGATTATCGGGATTTCTTCGAGATCCAGCCGGGATTCGCTCCCAACATTGTGATCGGCTTCGGACGCCTGCAAGGCCGGCCGGTGGGCATCATCGCCAGCCAGCCGAATTACCTGGCCGGCGTGCTGGACATCAATGCCTCAGATAAGTCAGCAAAATTTGTCCGCTTCTGCAATGCCTTCAACATTCCGCTGATTACGTTTGTGGATGTGCCGGGCTTTCTTCCCGGAGTCGATCAGGAACGCGGCGGGATTATCCGCCACGGCGCAAAGCTGCTGTTTGCCTACTCTGCCGCCACAGTCCCGAAGATCACGGTGGTGCTGCGCAAGGCCTATGGCGGCGCGTACATCGCCATGTGCTGCAAGGATCTGGGCGCTGACCGGGTGATTGCGTGGCCCACGGCTGAAGTTGCGGTGATGGGCGCCGAGGGCGCAGCCGAGATCGTCTTCCGGCGCGAAATCGATGCCGCCGAAGACAAGGCCGGACGCCGCCAGGAACTGGTGAACGAGTATCGCGAGACGTTTTCCAACCCCTTCGTCGCGGCAGGCCGGCGACTTGTGGATGACATCATCGATCCGGCCGAGACCAGAAAGTATCTGGCGGATGCTCTCGAATCGCTGCACACCAAGCGGGAACTGCGTCCTGCAAAGAAACATGGATTGATTCCGCTATAAAGAGGAGCCGCTCGTGGTAGTGAATTTGACAGATTTGATTCAGGCTGTATCTGAGCGGCAATTGGCAACAGAACGCCAGTTGAGCGAGCTTACCGATGCACTTAAAGCGTTGGAAGCTCGCGTGGCCGCACTCGACCAGCCTCCGGCGTTGCAGCCAGCTTCCACTCCGGTTGCCGGAGTACAAGCCGCAATTGCGGCGGCGAAGGAAACAGCTTATCCGGGAAAAGGGGAAGTCACGCCCGAAACGCTGGTGGTGATTGCCGCGGCCGTGACCGCTTTTCTGGGCAAGAAAGTCCGCATCCGCTCGGCAAAGATGCTGCAATCCCCCTATGAAGTTGTGAATCCATGGGCGCAGCAGGGGCGGGTGTTTATTCAAGCCTCCCACAATTTACGATTGAGGGGCTGAGGCAGTAGTAAGTCTCTCGAGGGAAGGAACCCGTAACTTGAAGCTTCAGATTGCAATTGACGGAAAGACATACGAGGCCGAGGTTGAGGTCTTGGAAGATGACGCGATGCCGCGTCAGCCGAATTATGGGCCGTACCACCCGCTTCCCGCGACAGTCCCGTCGATGCCGGTTGCCGATACGCAAACTCCCGCTCCGGCTGCCCAGGAAAGCGCCGGCGAAGACAAGCTGTGCCGCAGTCCTGTAACCGGAGTCGTCATCAAGATAAATGTTGAGCCGGGACAAGCAATCGAGGCCAACGACCTGCTCATGGTTCTCGAAGCCATGAAGATGGAAACCAATGTTACAGCGCACAGTGCTGGAAAAGTGAAGAACGTGCGAGTGGCACAGGGCGGCTCCGTGAAGGTGAACCAGGTCGTCGTTGAGTTCGAATGATAGTTTTCGACCGACCCTCCAGAGGGTTTGCGGCCTGCATCGAAAGGGCAATTGATGAGCGGTGTTGATGAAGATTTGAAGCTTGTTCCAGGAATCAAGTTTGTAGACCACGTAGCTATCGCCGTGAAGCAGGGCGAGTTGGACGGCCAAGTCAAGGCCTACGGGATGCTGGGCTTCCACGAAGTGCACCGTGAAGAAGTGCTCGGAGCCGATCAGGTGCGCGAGGTGCTTCTGCGCGTCGGCGATGGCCCCAATCTGATTCAGTTGATCGAGCCGTTGACCGCTGATTCCCCGGTACAAAAGCTGATCGATCGAAACGGCGGCCGTGGCGGGCTGGCCCATGTGGCCTTCCGCGTGGAGAACGCGCAGCACGCTTACGACGCGATGGAGGCAAGCGGATTTCATCTGATCGACAAGGCGCCGCGCAAGGGCTCGCGAGGAACTACGGTCTTCTTTGTTCATCCCAAGTCGAGGGCGGACAACCCCTTTGGGCTTCTCATCGAAATTGTCGAAGACCCAGAAAGCAAGTGAGGGATAATGGCCACCGATCATCTTCTCGAGGAGTTTCCTCCGATAAGCACCCAGTCGTGGGAGGAAGTTATCCGCAAGGATCTGAAGGGCGCGGACTACGCCAGGAAACTGATTTGGCAAACGCCGGAAGGGCTTGCGGTCAAGCCTTACTACCGGACTGAAGACACTGCGGGACTGGAATATCTGGAGGCAGCGCCCGGCGCTTTCCCTTATGCGCGCGGTGACCGCCCGACGGGCGACTGGCGCATCCGCGAAGAGATCGACGCGGTCGATCCCAAGGAGGCAAACCAGGCGGCGTTGAGCGCGGTGCTGGCTGGTGCCGAGGAAATTGCATTCCGCAAGGCTGCCCCCGCGAATGCTTCAGAGCTGGAAACACTTCTTGCCAATCTCGATGAGACTCCCGTGCATTTTGAAGATGCCGGAGAGCCGCTTCTTCGTCTTTTGATTGAGCGAGTGAAAAAGCAGCCGAGACAGTCGCAGGTATCGACCGGATTTGATCCGCTGGCTCACCTGGATTTTGCGGCGGAAGTGATTGCGGCCGCGCCTCCCGCGCTGGTTCCCTTCACTCTTCACGCCGAGAAATTTGAAGAATCCGGAGCGACCGCCGTCGAGGAAGTTGGGTTCACGCTAGCCGCCGCTGTCGACTTCATGGCCGCGATGCAAGAGCGCAATGTGGACGCCGACCGCGCCGCAGCTTCAATTGCTTTTTCATTTTCAATCGGCGCCAACTATTTCTTTCAAATTGCCAAGTTCCGCGCCTTTCGACTGATGTGGGCGCGGGCCGTGGAGAGCTTTGGCGGATGCCATGAAAGCGCGAAGGCCCACATTCATGCCCGCACCTCGCGCTGGAACGAGACCATCTACGATCCCCACGTGAACATTCTGCGCGGAACCACGGAGGCCATGTCGGCAGTCTTCGGCGGCGCGGACTCCATCTCAGTGGCGCCGTTCGACGAATGTTACAAGGCGCCGGATGAGGCCAGCCGCAGGCTTGCCCGCAACACGCAGATCCTTCTGAAGCAGGAGGCTTTGTTATCGCGAGTGGCTGATCCGGGCGCAGGATCGTACTGCCTGGAAGTAATCACTGATTTCCTTGCCCAGGAGGGTTGGAAATCGATGCAGGAGATCGAAGCCGCAGGCGGCTACAGGAAGACTCAAGCCGATGGACAGATTGCCCGGGCGCTGGAGATATCGCTGCACGCCAGGGAGCAGGCTGTGTCATCCCGCCGCCGCATCTTTACCGGGACCAACCAGCACGCCAATCTTTCCGAGAAGGCATTGGATCGCGTTGACTTTTCGCGCCTGAGCGGCGCACCGCGCGGCGCGTGGATGTACGAAGAGCTTCGTCTGCGCACTGAACGCTACACTGCCAGGACCGGCAAGGCTCCGCTCATTCTGCTGGCCGAGATCGGGGATGCCAGAATGCGTTCGGCGCGTTCCGGTTTTGCCGCAAACTTTTTTGGCTGCGCGGGCTTTATCATTGTCACGCAGCGATTTGACAGTAGCGATGAGATCGCGGCGAGCAAGGCCGATCTGATTGTGCTTTGCAGCTCCGACACGGAGTATCTTGCGCTGGCTACGGAAGTTATCGCCAAGTTAAAGGCGCTGGGGCGCGAGACTCCGGTGATTGTTGCGGGGGCTCCTGATCCTGAGGGACAACTGCAAGCCGCAGGCGTCGCGGATTTTGTTCATATCCGGAGCAATCCTATCGAAGTTCTTACAAAATGGCAGCAACGGCTGGGGATCAAGGATTAACTATGCGTCCAGACTTTTCAAAGATCGACTTGAAGCCCGCGGTGGAACGAGCGAAGGTGTGCGAGAACAGCGAATGGATCTCCCCTGAGCACGTTCCGGTGAAGAGCTTCTATACCAACGAGGACCTCGAAGGACTCGAGCATCTTGAGTATGCCGCGGGAGTGCCGCCCTATCTGCGCGGGCCATACAGCACGATGTATGTGATGCGGCCCTGGACGATTCGTCAATACGCGGGTTTCTCGACTGCCGAAGAGTCCAATGCATTTTATCGCCGGAACCTGGCCGCTGGACAGAAGGGGCTTTCAGTCGCCTTCGATCTTGCCACGCACCGGGGATACGACTCCGATCACGAGCGCGTTACTGGCGATGTGGGCAAGGCCGGCGTGGCGATTGACTCCGTCCTCGACATGAAGATTCTCTTTGACCAGATTCCGCTGGGGCAGATGTCCGTGTCGATGACGATGAATGGCGCCGTACTTCCTATCATGGCGTTCTATATCGTTGCCGCCGAGGAGCAGGGAGTGACGCCCCGGCAGTTGAGCGGGACGATTCAGAACGACATTCTTAAAGAATTCATGGTCCGCAATACTTATATCTATCCGCCCGAAGGTTCGATGCGGATCATCGGCGATATCTTCCGCTACTGCTCAGCGAATATGCCGAAGTTTAACTGCATCAGCGTGAGCGGATACCATATGCAAGAAGCCGGGGCCACGGCGGATATCGAGCTGGCTTACACGCTGGCCGACGGGCTGGAGTATCTGCGCACCGGAGTAAAAGCCGGGCTGGACGTCGACGACTTTGCGCCCCGCATCTCGTTTTTCTGGGGCGTTGGCATGAACCATTTCATGGAGATTGCCAAGATGCGCGCCGCGCGGATGTTATGGGCTAAGTTAGTGAAGACCTTCAACCCCAAGAATCCGAAGTCGCTGGCTTTGCGGGCGCATTGCCAGACTTCGGGCTGGAGTCTGACGGCGCAGGATCCATATAACAACGTGGTGCGCACGTGCGTCGAGGCGCTGGCCGCGGCATTCGGGCATACGCAGTCGCTGCACACCAATGCCCTGGACGAAGCCCTGGCTCTGCCCACTGATTTCTCCGCGCGCATCGCTCGCAATACTCAGATTTACTTGCAGGAAGAGCCGGAGATCACGCGCATCGTGGACCCCTGGGCTGGTTCCTACTATGTGGAGCGGCTGACGAACGAGCTGATGCATGGGGCGTGGACGCTGATCGAAGAGGTCGAGAACCTTGGCGGCATGGCCAAGGCGATTGAAACCGGCGTTCCCAAGATGCGCATTGAAGAGGCGGCGGCGCGCAAGCAGGCCCGCATCGACTCCGGTAAAGACGTGATTGTGGGCATCAATGCCTATCCTTCGCCTGAGGAGCCGCTGATTCCGGTTCTCGATATCGACAATGCCGCGGTGCGTGAATCGCAACTGAAACGGCTGGCGCAACTGAAGCGCGAGCGCGACCCGGATGCCGTGCGCCATTCGCTCGAACGGCTGGTGCAATGCGCTACGAGCGGCGAGGGCAATCTGCTGGAGTGCGCGGTGGATGCCGCGCGCCGGCGCGCCACCCTGGGCGAGATTTCCTCAGCCCTCGAAAAGGTCTGGGGGCGTTACGAGGCCACTACGCATATCATCGCTGGTGTGTACTCTTCAGAAAGCGCGAGCGCCGAGGAATTCAAGAAGGCACGGCAGATGGTGGCGGAGTTTGAGCAGGCTGAAGGCCGCCGCCCCCGCATTCTAGTGGCAAAGATGGGACAGGATGGCCACGATCGCGGCTCCAAGGTGATTGCCACGGCCTTCGCGGATATCGGCTTCGATGTGGATATCGGTCCCCTGTTCCAAACGCCGCGCGAGGTTGCGCGCCATGCGGTGGAGAACGATGTGCATGTCGTCGGCGTGTCGTCGTTGGCCGCCGGCCACAAGACCCTGGTTCCGCAGTTGATCGAGGAGTTGCGCAAACTCAATCGAGATGACATTCTTGTGGTTGTGGGCGGTGTCATTCCGCCGCAGGACTACGAATTCCTGTACCAGGCTGGCGCGGTCGGGATATACGGGCCGGGCACAGTGATTCCGGTAGCGGCGCAGCACGTCCTCGAGATTCTGAACGGCAGTCTTGCGGAGGGACATTCCTGATTTGGCAGAGCCTGATGAGAGCGCGCTGCGTGTCCGCCCCGGATGCGTACCCCCGGAGCTGCCGCCGGAGCTGATTGCGCGCCTCACCAACCGCCGCCACTCTCTTTCGCACCAGCAAATTGTCGATGGCATCCTGAGCGGCGACCGCGCCGTTCTGGCGCAGGCCATCACCCTGATCGAGAGCTCGCGCGCGGCGGACCGGGAACTAGCCGAGCAGATCATCGAAGACTGCCTTCCGCATAGCGGAAATTCCATTCGCGTTGGCATCACCGGCGTTCCTGGCGCGGGCAAGAGCAGCCTGATCGAGCGGCTGGGCACGTACCTGATCGGCGAACCTGAAACTGCCGAACAAGGACAGAAGGTCGCCGTTCTGGCCATCGATCCGAGCAGCCAACTCTCCGGCGGTAGCATTCTGGGCGACAAAACCCGTATGCAGTCCCTCGCATCCAGCGACAGGGCATTCATCCGGCCCTCTCCAACGCGCGGTTCTCTCGGCGGTGTTGCGCAGCGCACGCGTGAGGCGATGCTGCTGTGTGAAGCCGCTGGATACCGGAACATCCTCATTGAAACGGTTGGAGTCGGGCAGTCGGAGACCGCGGTTCACGAGATGGTTGACTTCTTCCTGCTCATCACGCTGACGGGGGCGGGCGACGAGCTGCAGGGCATGAAGCGCGGCGTGATGGAGTTGGCGGACGTCGTGGTGATCAACAAGGCCGACGGCGCGAATCTGGCCGCCGCGGAAAGAGCCCGCATAGAGGCTGAGAACGCATTGCACTACCTTCCCAGGCCGCCGAATGGATGGACACCGCGCGCGCTCACCTGCTCAACGCAAACTGGCAAAGGCATCGCCGAGCTTTGGAAGTGCGTGCTGGAACAGACTGACCTGACCAAGGCCAACGGCTGGTTCAGTGTTACCCGGCGAGATCAGACACGGAGATGGATGCACGAGATCATTGAGCAGGGATTGAGGCAACGATTCGAGTCTCATCCGGCTATTCGCAAGCGCATGGAAGCGCTGGAGCAAGACGTGCTGGAGGGACGCACAACATCGTTCCGTGCAGCCCGCACACTGCTTGAGATCTATGCTGAGCCCAAACCAGCCGAGTCCCACTCCGGCGATTGAGTCTCTTCCTTCTTCCTGCCTCGCCTGGGAGTTCTTATAAAAGCCTTCACACCTCAAGACCCTTTGCCGCCAGACTGAACCCTGCGCATATGCGGCATCAATCGCATCATCAACGAGATGCGAAACAACCTGTGCGGTATGGTAAATTGAAGAAGATACGTTCGCCGTGGAGAGATGGCCGAGTGGCTGAAGGCGCACGCTTGGAAAGCGTGTTTAGGGGCAACTCTAACGTGGGTTCGAATCCCACTCTCTCCGCCATTTTAGAATCAATAACTTACGAGATATAAGAATTTTTACCGGGCAAACGCGGGCAATAACGCCTATAATTTTCGCGTGACAATCAACCTATATCTAAGACACCGCCAAGACTGCGAAGCAGGCTATCCCGAAGACTTCCGCTCGGGTGAATTTGAGGAGCGCAAGAAGGGCTGGAAGCGTTGCGCTTGCCTCATCTTTGCCTCTGGTACATTCGCCGGTAAGTTCAAACGGAAATCAACCGGACTGAGCGACTTTGAGAAGGCCAGAGAACTCGTTTCTTCATGGAAAACATGGGACGGCGAAATTCCCTCTTCTCTTCCGGCAGCGACCACCGCCTCAAAGGTCACTATCGGTAGGGCGGTGAGCCGACACGGCTCATGCTGGGGTCGAGGAATCTCCGAGAACGTTGTCTGGTACGTTGTGCGCCAATGCGCAAAGCGTCTGGGGCTAGAGCACATAGCGCCGCACGATCTGCGCCGCACTTGCGCCAAGCTGTGCCACTCCAACGGTGGCGAACTTGAGCAAATCCAATTTCTCCTGGGTCATGGATCTGTTTTAACCACGGAGCGTTATCTCGGTTCCAAGCAGAATCTGGAGGAACCAGTCAATAATCGATTCGGACCGCTGTATAAACGCGAGACCCCGACCTCAGGAGAACCGGATATTGCCAGATGAGATCAGAGCATTGGCATTCAGAGAACAGCAAACGAATCGTGTGCGGCAGCAGTTCCGTGAAATAGACATCGAACTCGCCGACGGTTTCCGAAGGCGCTGCAGTAGCGCGATCTCCTGCCTTGGCTATCTGCGGCCCATGCGGTAATCGACGTACAGGATATGCGCCTTGATTTGGTCGCCGGCTCTGTACTGGGGGAGCTGCGCCATCTTCAGCATCTGGAGGATGGCACCGGGATTTCCGTCGCTCCACTCGACGAGTGAGGGCAAGACCGCGTCCAGGTTAGAGGCCCATAGTTGAGCTTTGTCTGCGTCCTGCTTAGCAAATTGCAATGCGACATGAAATGGCCAGTTCTTCATTTCCAAGCGCTCGGACTTGTTCGCACAGAGTGGCCGCAGAGCGCCGATATCCTCCATGTGCGGCGACCGTGACGCAAAGATCACCGGGGTTCGACCGTAATAGTGCAGATCCTTGATCGTACGGGTCACCACGCTGGACGGCGAATCAAGCTGGTCGAGAACCATCAGATAGGGGCGCGTATTAAGCGCTCGATGCACGATGCCCTTCAAAGACGCCGTGGAAAGAGACACGAGATTTCCGGGAACCCGTGTTGCCTTGTCCGCCGCTTGCAGTGCGTGGAGCAACGTAAGAAGGAATTCGCGTGGCGCTCGCATCTGAGCGACGTGGAGCGCAAGCGACTGGCTATCGACGAACTTTCGCAATAGACGCGATTTGCCAACTCCCTCAGGTCCGAAAACCAACATGGATTTGCGCATCTTTGCCTGGTTCCGCAGACGCGCCATCTCTTCTTCGCGTTCGACACAACTCAGATACTCAGGGCTCGGCGCATATTGGGCAGAGTTGCTCATGTCCTCCTCAGGCAGTTTCCTTCGCCTTTTCTATCCCGTGGCTGAACGGAATTAGACGAGTGCCGAAACATCCCGTTCTATTCGGTTGAGCCGTTCAACTGCCGACTGCACGGCGGGAGTTCCCTCTTCTTTGACTTTGCGCGCCCGGTCAAGCGCCTGTTCTGCAATGCGGCTGATTTCGTGGAGTAGCTTGCGGATCTCGGCCTCCAGGCACCCGCGGCTATCCTGAATGCGATTGAGAATATCGTTTTGCACGCGCGAGCTGTTCACTACCAACAGATGCCGCAGAAATTCTCGAGCCTCGTTCGCGATGAGTTTGCGTCCGCCCACCAGCGGCAAAAAGACGTCGGCGAGCCAGCGCAGCGGGGATGGGGGTTGCGCAGTTCCGATGAAGTCCTCGAAAATGAATGTGGAACGTACGCGCAAGCCCTTCTCCGAATCGAGCGCATGGGGCATCCGCGCCAGTTCGCTGAGGCCCGCACCGGCGAGCTTTTTCAGGAAGCTGTTTCCCATCTCCACAAATCGAAGGGCCACGGCGCGATATTGGCGCTCGCCCTCTTCCTGCTCAGGTTTCAGCCAAGGCACAACCTTGCGGCGCGAAATCTCCTGGGAAAGGTGCATCAATCGGTGCCGATAGCGCGGGCCAAAGCCGAGGGGTAAGGACGGTAGCTCCTCACCAAATTCTGTTTCAGATTCCTTCCACGCAGAACGGAAAAACCGCCGATGACGTTCACCGAAGAGGTCCGAAATCTGATGCAGCTCCGCCATAAACAGGTAATCCATCTCGCGCATGGAGCGATCAGCCTCGCTGATGGTTTCCTTCATTAGCTCGATACGACGTTCGGATTCTTCGATGGGCCGCAGAAGCGCGTCACGATCCTCACTGATTACAACCAGCAGTTGTTCGCTCAGGCGCTGAAGTCCTCGGTCGCAAGCGGCGCGAACGAGATTCCTGCCCGAG
>Ga0182014_10000097_pt1 | contig 92846 bp, 89 predicted proteins | sample 612S2DmetaG_FD_120489 | JGI IMG/M metagenome (GOLD analysis project Ga0182014, IMG submission 120489) | Permafrost microbial communities from Stordalen Mire, Sweden - 612S2D metaG | ecosystem: Environmental > Terrestrial > Soil > Wetlands > Permafrost | place: Sweden: Stordalen | collected... | reverse complement strand
GTAACCGCAATCGCCACAGCCATCACCGCCTCCCATCAATCAAATCAACGGGAAACACCGAATCACAACTCACCGCGTCGGGGGAATCCCCGGAGAGTCAGAAAATTCGGCGGCTGGTATAAATTGTTAAGATTTCAGGCGCGCAGGCTAGAGAGCACGCAATATGTGTTTGGCCTGAAATGGTCAGGGCATATGACGGCGGCGCGGATGCGGTTATTGTTGCGGAATTTGCCTGCGGGCAGCGCGGAGATTTATTTTCATCCGGCGGTGCGGCGCGATGCGGAGCTGCAACGGTTGATGCCTGATTATGAGCATGAGGCGGAGTTACGGGCGCTGCTGGAACTGAAAACGGCGCAATAAAAAACCCCGGATTTCTCCGGGGTTTTTCGTAGGGAGCAGCAACTCAGCGCTTGCTGAACTGGAAGCTGCGGCGGGCTTTCGCTTTGCCGTATTTCTTGCGTTCCACCACGCGCGAGTCGCGGGTGAGGAAGCCGGCAACTTTGAGGATGCCGCGCAGTTCCGGCTCGTAGAGGGTGAGCGCGCGGGAAATGCCGTGGCGCACCGCGCCGGCCTGACCGGAGAGACCGCCACCGTTGACCGTGCAGAACACGTCGAACTGGTTGTAGCGGTCAGCGACCAGGAAGGGCTGGGTGATGAGCATGCGCAGCACCGGGCGGGCAAAATAAACCGGCGCCTTTTTGCCGTTGACCATGATGTCGCCCTTGCCCGGCTTGATCCAGACGCGGGCGATCGCGTTTTTGCGGCGGCCGGTGGAGTAGGAACGGCCCTGCGCGTCGCGCTTGGGTTCACGTTTGGGGGTGGCGGCCTCGGCGGACACCACGCTCGGCAGATCTTTCAGGCCGGCAAAAGCATTGTTGGTATCGGACATTTTTTACGCTCTCCGGTTCTTGGCGTTCAGCGCGCCGACGTCAAAAATTTTCGGCTGCTGCGCGGCGTGCTTATGCTCGGAACCGGCATAGACATACAGGTTCTTCATCTGCTGGCGCTGCAGCGGGCCGCGCGTAATCATGCGCTCGATGGCTTTTTCCACCACGCGCTGCGGGTTGGCGCTGGCGAGACGGTCTTTGATGCTACGGCCCTTGATGCCGCCGGCAAAACCGGTGTGGTAGTAGAGCACGGACTGCTCAAGTTTGTTGCCGGTGAGCTTTACCTTCTCGGCATTGACGATGATGATGTTATCACCACAGTCAACATGCGGGGTGAACTGCGGCTTGTGCTTGCCGCGCAGGCGAGCGGCCACAATAGCGGCGAGACGGCCCAGGATCAGCCCTTCGGCGTCGATCAGGATCCATTCCTTCTTCACATCCGCTGGTTTCAGCGAAATCGTCGTTTTCATATGTTTGCACCCATTTAACTAGCGTGCGGGCTTATCGGGATTTCCCGGCATTAAGTCAAGGGGTTGGGTATGTGGTATTATAATACCGTGAGGTTTGGCGGAATGATTCCTCAAGGCTTTGCTGGGGTTTCCAGCCCAGTTGGCGGGCGGCGGCCGGGTTGGCGGTGAAGTTTCCGGCCAGGCTCTGCCACATGGCGCCGCGCCCGAGCAGGGTGGTGGCGGCTTGCAGGACGCGAGGCGGGCAGGCGAACAGGCGGGCTGGAATGTCCAGGCCCTCGGCCAGGGCGCGGACCAAAGCGGGGGTGCTGATGTTTTCAGGGTGGGCGGCGAGAACGCTCTCGGGCGGGTGAGGGCTGCGCAGGACTGCCAGGATGATCCGCGCCAGCTCCTCACGGTCAATGAAGCTGCGCTGGTTTTCGATACCCGCGAAGGGGAGCGGGATGCCGCGCGACAACAGTTTTAAAAGGAGCGGGATGTTGCCGGGGCAGCCGGGGCCGATGACGGCGACCGGGCGGATAATGGTGAGACCCAGGCCGAAGGCGGCGGCAACCTCGTGCTCGGCGCGGAGCTTGCTCTCCGCGTAGGCGTCCTGCGGGTTGGGTGGCGTGGTGTCGGTGACCAGGCGGTCATGGACGCGGCCGTGGATGTGGGCGGTGGAGATCAGGATGAAGCGTTTTGCCCCGGCGGCGCGGGCGGCGCGGGCGAGGTTCACGGCTGAGTCGATATTTGCCCGGCGCCAGGTTCTGGCGCTGGCGTGGCGGCGGTGGCCGAGGCCGGCGGCGTGGATAACCACCTCCACCGGCGGGAGTTGGAAGCCGGTTACGGAGAGATCCCCGGTGACAAAGGGGGTGATGCCCGGCGGCAGGGGGGTGAGGGCGCGCAGGCCACCCAGGGCCGGAATGCCCTCTGCCGCGAGTGCGCGTAAAATAGCGCCGCCAATGTAGCCGGTGGCGCCTGAGCAGAACACCTGGTTAGCGGAAAGGCTCAATCCAGCCGCGGCTCCGTGCGGCGCAATGGTTTGGGCGGTGGTGCGGGGACGAAACGCTCACGTGGGCTGACCACTGGCGTGGCCATGGGGGCCGGTGCTGGTGCAGGTGCCGGGCGCGGTGGCGGCGTTACCGGTTCCTCATAGGCGGCGTGGGATTTTTTGATCCGGGCGAAGTTGGGCACGTCGTCGTACGGGTGGAATTCGGACGGTGCAGGGGGCAGCGCTCCGGATGTGCGCATGGCCATCATCCGCAGATCGTCATGCAGCGACTCGACCTGGGATTCGAGCGAATCCAGCCGCGCCTTCACACCGAATACGCTGAAGGGCATGAGAGCGAAGGCTAGTGCCCAGAGCAATACGGGCAAGGCCAGCAGCAGGAACACCCAGGGGGGCATCCAATCCGGTAGAGCGAAGGGGAGATTGAGCAACATGGCGCGATATATACCCTATTAGTGCCGGAAATGCCGCATATTTGTGAACACCATGGTGATTCCGGCCGCATCGGCGGCGGCGATGACCTCAGCGTCGCGGATTGAGCCGCCGGGCTGGATAACGGCGGTGGCACCGGCGGAAATCGCGGCTTCCAGCCCGTCGGCGAAGGGGAAGAAGGCATCGGACGCGACGACGCAGTTGGAGAAGTCCAGCCCGGCGGAGGCACCGCGCCAGGCGGCGATGCGCGCGGAGTCGACGCGGTTCATCTGCCCGGCGCCGACCCCGATGGTGGCCAGGTTTTTGGCGTAGACGATGGCGTTGGATTTGACGTGCTTGCAGACGCGGAAGGCGAAGATCAGGTCCTCGATCTCGGCGGCCGTGGGGGCGCGTTTGGTGACGATTTGCAGGTTTGCGGGGGTGATGCGCCCTGCGTCGCGGTTTTGCAGGAGGAAACCGCCGGCCAGGGATTTGAAGGTGACGCCGGCCTCGGCCGGGTCCGGCAAGCCGCCGGTGAGCAGCAGGCGCAAGTTCTTCTTTTTCGCCAGAATGTCCTGTGCGCCCTGGGTGGCGTTGGGCGCGATGATGACCTCGGTGAAGATAGCGGAGATTTTGGCCGCCGTTTCTTCATCCAGCGTGCGGTTGAGCGCGACGATGCCGCCAAAAGCCGAGACCGGGTCGCAGGCCAGTGCCGCATCCCAGGCGTCGGCCACCGAGGCGGCGGTGGCGATGCCGCAGGGGTTGGCGTGTTTAACGATGACCACCGTGGGTTCGGCGAATTCGGCGACGCATTCGTAGGCGGCGTCGGTGTCGTTAAAATTGTTGTAGGAGAGTTCCTTGCCTTGCACCTGGGTGGCGGTGGCCACGCCGAAGCGGGCCGGGGCGGCGGTGTAGAAGGCCGCCGACTGGTGCGGGTTTTCGCCATAACGCAGAGTTTGCCTGAGCTGCCCGGAGATGGCGAAAGTTTGCGGGTATTCCACGCCGTTCTGCGCGGCGAACCAGGTGGAAATCGCGGCGTCATACGCGGCGGTTCGGCCATAGGCGGCGGCTGCCAGGGTGCGGCGGGTGGCAAGGCTGGTGCCGCCGTGCTCGTTCAGTTCGGCGATGACGGTGGCAAAATGTTCGGGTGCTGTGAGCACCGCGACCGAGGCGTGGTTTTTGGCCGCCGAGCGGATCATCGTCGGGCCGCCGATGTCGATGTTCTCGATGCAATCTTCAAACGCGGCGCCGCGGGCGACGGTGGCCTCGAACGGGTAGAGGTTGACCGCCACGAGGTCGATCGGGGCGATGTTGTGGGTTGCCATCTGCGCCTGGTGCTCCGGCAGGTCGCGCCGGCCGAGGATGCCGCCGTGCACTTGCGGGACCAGGGTTTTCACGCGGCCGTCGAGGATTTCGGGGAAGCCGGTGTGCTCGGAGACATCCGTGACCGGGATGCCGGCATCGCGGATTGCCTTGGCGGTGCCGCCGGTGGAGAGGATTTTGACGCCGTGGGCCTCCAGGGCGGTGCAAAATTCGATGAGGCCGGTTTTGTCGGAGACGGAAATCAGGGCGGTGCGGATGGGGACAATATCGGTCACGGGCGGTTCTCCGGCTTTTGATCGAGGAATTGCCCAGGCGCGCGGCGGTCTTTTGCTCCACGCTCCCCGAAGGTTGCCCATCATCAGCGCCAGTCACGCGGAACGGGGGCGGTTTGGCACGGCGGGCGGGGGGATGCAAGGTTTTGGGTGGGGGTCGGGTGGGGAGACCGGGCTTTCGCGCAAGCTGCTCTATCGCTCGTTTTCCGCCAGCGGCAACCCGGCGCTGAAAACGATTCTGGCGGTGATGAAAGTGCTGGGATTGAGCTGACGGCGAAGGTGGGGGTGGAATGAAATTTGTAGGATGGGTGGAGCGCAGCGCAACCCATCAGTTCCTGCCTCGCCGTAATGATGGGTTGCGCTGCGCTCCACCCACTTGCTGGGCATTGATAAGCGCTGGGCATTCAGAGCCGCCGCCCTCAGCCCGAAATCGCCAATTTGCCGTAAAACCCCGAACCAGCGGAATCAGTGGTGACAGTCAACTGGGCCATGACATCGAGCACGCCCGAGCTGTAGAGCGAACCGCCCAGCGAGCCGAGGTCAATGGCGTGGTTGTGGAAATAGGCCGCCGCAGCCGCGCCGCTGCTAAAACTTTCGTCAACCAAGGTTGCGCCATTGGCGGAAATATCCAGCGTGACGCCGGTCACCCCGGCACTGCTGCCGGTGTATGTGCCGCCAAACAACCCGATTTTCAGATCCTGCGCCATGTCGGCCGCAAGCAGGCTGGCGCTAAATGAAACCATGCTGGTCGAGGTCTCCGCCCCAGTGCCGCCGGTCGCGTAGCCGCCACCGAGCTCTTCCATCGCCAGCACCGTCGGGGTGGGCCCGAAGGCGGCGGAAATTTTAGGATTGTTGGTGAGAATCGCCTGGGTAGTCAGCGGGTTGGGAAGGCCGAGACCTAGGGCAACCGCCTGACCGGAGGTAATAAAGCCGGGCAAGCCGGCCTGAGAGAACGATTTGGCGATTGCGGTGGAGCTGCCGCTGACGCTGGCCGTCGCGGTCGACTGCAGGAGGAATACCTGTCCAGCCAATGGCTCTGTTTTGGCCGAGGCCGTAACCGTACCACCGCTAGCGTTGCCCGTTGCGGTTGCGGAAGCTCCTGCCGGGCCGCGCGCCTCCTCGCCGGCGGCGGCCGTTGCGTCAGAGTAAACAGTTGCTCCGGTCGCTGTACTTTGCGCGATTGCCTCCCCTCCCGCGCCCCCAGTGCCATAGTTGGCACCACCATCGGCCGTTGCGCTGGATGTCACCACCTGGCTGCCGGTGATGGTGCTGACCGCTTCCGCGTTACCGCTATTTGCAGTGAAAAGGTTCCCATTGCCGCCGCCAACGCCGCCGGCGGCAACAACCCCGCTCGTTATCGATGCGCTTTGCGTTGCGTTGGTGGTGTCGTTAAATATGAGAGTCGATTTTGCGTTACCCCCACGACCGCCCGTGCCCGTGGCGGTGGAGCCGCCGTTGCCGCCAATCGCGGTCTGGTCGAGAGTCAAATTGCCCCCGTCGGTCATGCCCGCGACAGCGTTGGTCAATGTGCTGGAAGCACCAGCCCCTCCATCGGCACCGTTCAGGCCCCAGCCACCGATGCCACTGGTCTGCGTGACCTCCGCGTCCGCCGATCCGGACAGCATTGTGGAAACCGCTATTGCCCCCGTGCCGCTAACGGCACCGCCAGCGCCGCCGCTAAAGCCAGCCCCCTGGCCGGTACCGCCGCTACCGCCCGTGGCAGTGCTGGTCGCCTCGGCAGTTACGCCCTCCGCGGTGGCGGATGTGCCCGTGGCCTTGCCGCCCGCGCCGCCGTTGCCGGTATTGCCGCTGGCACCGCCGGCGCCACCGTCTGCCGTTGCCCGCGCGATCGATTCGTATGGAGATATGATGATGTTGGTGATGGTCTGCGCCGTGGCATTGCCGCCGGCGCCGCCCGCACCGCCCGGGTCCGTGCTCGTGCCGCCATTGCCGCCCGCACCACCTGGTCCGCCGTAGGCGAAGGCATTATTTGTTGCATAAATGGTGCTGCCGGCAACCGCGCTGGCGTTGCCGCCTTTGCCACCCACCCCGCCGGACTGCCCTGGTACGGCGCCGTTAAGGCCGTTGCCGCCAGAAGTGCCTGATACAAAAACGGTGGACATCGCCCCATTTCTTTCCGGAATGATTTAATAATTTGACGCTACCACCCTGCAATTTTTTGTCAACGCGATAAATCCGCTCCGCCATCACCGCGCCGTCAACTCATTTCTTTTTCGTTACAAACTCGCATAAATTGGGGTGCAAGTAAAAAATAAACCAAAACTAACATAGTGTTATAACATACTCATCACAACTGTTCCACGTGGAACACCCCCCGCCTTACTAATTCCCCGGCACTGCCGACACCGCGTTCGCCGGTGAGCCATGCAGGATTCTGGTGCTGATCAGCACGTACACCAGCGTGTTGCTCTGCCTATCCACCATGCGGGTAATAATAAAATGTTTGAACAGGAAGGAGGCGGAGATGGCACCCATTTCTTCCTGGTCAGGCAGGTCGGCGGGGATGCTGACGGCGCCGTGGGCGATGCAGTTGAGGGCGAACTGGCTGGGGTCCTCGGCCACGCCGACGCCGCCGGCGACGCCGCCGGTTTGGGCGAAGCTGGCGTAGCAGGCGACATTCGCCACTTTCGGGTCGTCAAAACGCTCCACCACCACTTTGTCGTTGGGGCCGAGCAGGCGGAAATTGGTGCTGACGCTGCCGATGTTCTGGCGGTCAGTGCCGGGGGTGCCGCTGATGAAGCTGGAGAAGAACCATACGCCGAGGAGGGCGATGACAACCAAAGCAAGCAAGGCGAACAAGGCTTTTTTCATGGTGGGTCTCCGGGTACCAGCGCAGCATACACCAAAAGTGTCTGCGCGCAGATATGGGGCGAGGAAAACTCCTGCACCGCGCGGGCGCGGGCGGCGGCACCCATGCGGGCGCGCAACTCTGGCGAGGCGATGAGTTTTTTTAAGCCGGCGGCGAGCGCGGAGGCATCGCCGGGGGGGACCAGAAAACCGGTCTGGCCGTCAACCACGGCCTCGCGGCAGCCGGGGACGTTGGTGGCAACCAATGGTTTGCCCGCCGCCATGGCTTCCAGCGCGGATTTGGGCAGGCCCTCGCGGTAGGTGGAGGGCTGGCAGGCGATGTGCGCGCCGCGCAGCAGGGCCGCGATGTCCGTGCGCGGGCCGAGCCAGGTGACGATGCTTTCGGCCTGCCAGGCGCGCAACTCGGCCTCGGGGATGGAGTCGAGGTTGCCGGGGTCGGGGGCGCCGGCCAGGATGAATTCGGCCTGGCCATGCAGGATGCGGGCCGCCTCGCAGAACACGGCGATGCCTTTGGCGCGGATCATGCGGGCGATGAGGATAACGCGGACGGGGCCGGGCGGTTCCGGGGCGGGGGAGAATTCGTCCGTGTTCACCCCGGCACCGCGGATGAGCACGGCGGCGGCGGGGCGCACCATGCCCGCGGCGGTGAGGGCGGCGAGGTCGTCGGGGTTCTCGAAGATCACTTTGGCGCCCTTGGGGGAAAGGGTAAGGCGCAGGGCGAGGGTGACGAAGGGGCGCAGCAGTTTGGCCAAGGGTTTGTCCGACGAGAAGACAAAGCCGAGGCCCGTGGGGGCATTCACGATAGCGCGCACCCCGGCCAGCCGCGCCGCCAGCCCGCCGATGGCGATGGGTTTGAGGGCGATGTGATGCACGACGGTGGGTTTTAGCTGCCGGTAGAGGCGGGCGAGTTTGAGGGTGAACCAGAGTTCGGCGAATGGATTTAGGCGGCGGCGGGAGAAATCGACTGGGATGACCTCAATGCCGGAGGCGCGGATGCGGGCGGTAGCCTCGGTTTGCCGTGCGACCAGTATGACGCGCCAGCCGGCCGCTTGCGCGGCCAGCCCGCGCGCCCAAAAATGCGAGGCGAAGAACCAGTCTTCCGTGAGCAGGAAGACGAGGGTGCGGGGCGGTGGCGCGCTTTGCGGCATGGGCGGGATTTAGAGCAAGTGCCGGTAAACTGCCATGGTCCGCTGGCTAGCGGAAAACACCCCAGAGCCTCGGATCAAAATTGAACGGCTCGGCCCTGACGATGCGCGCGGGGGCGGCGGCCGGGTGCGCGGGGTTGATCAGCACGTTGCGAGCTTGCGGTATAATCACCGACGGCACGGCAAGTAGTAGCGTGCGCTGCTCTTGCAGCCAGGCATCGCCATGGGCGCGCGGGTTTTCGGGCAGGGTCGCCAAGGTTTCAAGGTCCGCCGGGCCGGTCTCGATCGACACCAGGACATAATCGTCGGGCAGCAGTTCGAAGGGGACGTCGAGGTTGACCCGCACTTCCAGCACGGCCAGCGATGGTTCCGTGGCGGTGTAAATGATGGGGCGCCCGGCGCTATGCCAGCGGCCGGAATAGAGCCGCCCACCCTCTCCGGATAAATTGGCGTGCGCCAGGCGGCACAGCCGCCACAGGATCAAGCCGCGATGCCGTGACTGATACGCCCGAGCAAGGCCTCGACCATGCGCGCACCTTCGTCAGTGTCCAGCAGATGCAGCGGCGCCTGGCCGTTCAGTGCCGTGGTTTCCCGCCGGAGCCAGCGGTGGGCTTTCTCCGGCGCGCCGAAAACCTCCTCGGCTTCGGTAAAAACACGTGCCAGGCGAACCAGGCGGTCGGATTGCTCCGGGTTCAGCCGCCCCAGTTCGCGCCGGTTGGCCAGGGTTTTACGGGGCAAAACCAGCTCATGCAGCTCAGCGGCGGTGATGGCGCCGGTTTTCAGGAAATGATCCACGGCGGAAACCGGAAGCCCGTGCCGGACCGCCTGCATCAGCCGGAAGGATGACGAGGTGGCGTCCTCCCATTGAAATGGCGCGGGCGTATCGCGGAATCCGGCGGGGTTGCTGGTGGGGGCGGGGTTCCGCTCCAGGGCGTTGGCGCCGAGCAGATCGTAGATATCGCGGCTTTTGTGCGTTTGTGGCTGTGCCATGAGGCTGTCCTGGTTGGTGGCTAATTCGCCACATACTATGGGCGTTTGGCCGGGTCTGGTCAATATTATTCGGCGTTTGGGGTCTTAAACGTCGTTAATCCCGGCGCGTTTCGCTTGCCAGCGCCAGGAGTCCTGGCACATGTCGTTCACGTCCAGCTCGGCTTTCCAGCCGAACACGCGCGCGGCCATGCCGGGGTTGGCGTAGTAGCTGGCGACGTCGCCGGGGCGGCGGGGGGCGATGTTGAGGGGGATGTTGCGACCGGTGGCGCGCTCGAAGGCGTGGACGAGGTCCAGCACGGAAATGCCGATGCCCGTTCCCAGATTCACCGTTAATGACACATCATTCTCGCAGATGTGCTCAAGGGCGAGGGCGTGCGCGCGGGCGAGGTCGACGACATGGATATAGTCGCGCACGCCGGTGCCGTCGGGGGTGTCGTAGTCATTGCCGAACACGTTGAGGTGCGGGCGCTCGCCGGTGGCCACTTGCGTCACGTAGGGCATCAGGTTGTTGGGCACGCCGCGCGGGGTTTCGCCGATCATGGCCGAGGGGTGGGCGCCGACGGGGTTGAAGTAGCGCAGGTTGGCGGCGGCCAGCAGCTTGCCGGTGCGGGCGAGGTCGGAGATCAGGTCTTCCATGACCAGCTTGGTGCGGCCGTAGATGTTTTGCACGCGGGTCGGCGCGTCCTCCAGAATGGGCGAGGAGTCCGGCTGGCCGTACACCGTGGCGGAGGAGGAGAACACGATCCGGCGGACGTTTTGCGCCTGCATCGCCTGCAACAGGCGGATCGTGCCGATGATGTTCATGTCGTAGTACAGCAGCGGATCGGCCTCGGACTCGCCGACAGCTTTCAGTGCCGCGAAATGGATGACCGCGTCCACCGGATGCGCCGCCAGGGCCGCGCTCACGGCCGCCGTGTCGCGGATGTCGGCCTCGATGACGGGAATGTTTGCCCGCCCGGTCAGGCGTTTCAGCCGGGCGGGGACGTCGCGCTCGGAATTGGCGAAATTGTCGAGAATCACGACCTCATGCCCGCGCTCAATGAGTGCCACGGCGGTATGGGAGCCGATGTACCCGGCGCCGCCGGTCAACAGTACACGTGTCATAGCGTCACACCTTTATGATTGACCATTTAACATGTTGCGGCCCGTCCTGGTGCCCGGACAGCACCACCTGCTCGGCGCGCCGGGGTTCGGCTTGGCCGAAATAGATGCTTTCCTCCACGGAAATCGGCGCACCTTCCGCGCGCAGGCGAAAGCCCATGCCGCTGGCCAGGCGCAACAGCACCGCGCCGTCATCCTGTTGCAGGCTGGCGGTGACGTTGGGGTGCAAATGGAAGCGGATGGTGAAGGGCTGCGGTTGCTCGGCCTCGATCAGATCCTCGCCCAGCAGTTCCTCGCCGTTGTCCGACAGACCGATGCGGCGGTGGTGGATGGCGCCGAAAAGCCTGCCCCAGCCGTCGTGGTTGGCCTCTATCCATTGGCCGCCGGCGATGTCCTGGCGTTCGGCGTGGACCTCGGTGGGGCGGCGGCCAAGGCCTTGTTCGCGGACTTCGGATGAGGAGACATCGGCGATGCTGAGCGTGGAGTGCGCCGCCGTGCTGCGTAGCGCCGTACCCCAATCGCCGGCGCTGGCCGGTGCCGCGCCGCAGTTGGTGATAAGGCGTTCCTTGCCCCAGGAAAACTCCAGGCCCAGCGTGCCGGCATGGGCAAAACGGTCCAGCCCAGGGGGGGCGGGCAGGCCGGCGTCCATGAATACCAGTGCTTTGGCCGCGCTCATGCGGAACAGGCCGCTGCTGCGCAACGGGGCGATGGCGCCGCGCGCACGGCCGGCCTGGGCCAGCACGAGGTCGATGAGGGTGGCGAGGTCTTCCTTGGTGCCGTTGAACAGGGTCAGCCCGCCGTCGCCATGGCGCAGGGCGCGCAGGGCGGCGGCGGCTTTTTCGATGGCGGTCACCAGTTCGCTCGGCGGTTCCGCGCCGTGCGCCTGCATCAGCGCGCGGATTTCGGTGAGGTCCTGCAAGGCCGCCAGATGCGCCGCCGGGCTGCGTTCGATCTGGCAGCCGTCGGGGAAAAACTGGCGGTCGATTTCGGGGAGGAGGAATTTGAGCACGCGGGGGAGGTGGCCGACATGCTCGGGCATGGCGACGGAAGCGGCGGCGAGGCCTTTAAGCGCGGTGAGCGCGCGGCCATCGCGGACCTCGGCGGGGAGGATGGCGGAGAGGCTGCGCGCGTCCATGACCAGCCGGCTCATCAGGCGCTGGCGGAAGTCGTCATCGGCCGAGGCAGCGAAGAAGTCGTAATGGCCAAGCCAGGCGGCCAGACGCGCGCCGGTGACATCCGGGGTCAGCCCGATCGGCTCCAGGATTTCGGTATCCATGAACTCGGAGACCAATGTGCGGGCGCGGGTGCGCGCGGCATCCGTGCCCAGGGCCCGCAGGTCGCGCAGCCAAGTAAAGCCGTGCAGATGCGCGCGCAGCATGGCGGTGGCGTTGGAGGGCTGGAACACGCCGGCCGGCATGGGAAGTACCGCGCCGGAGAACTCCAGCTCCGCCTTTACCAGCCGCGCACCACGGCCGGGGTCGCCCGGCCAGGGGTCGCGCAGGCCAAGTGCCGGAGCATCGGGCGCGTTCTTGCTCCGCAGGTTTTGCAGGCGGGCCAGGAAGGAGCGCGCGCCGCGGCTGAATTGCCCCGGTTGGGTCATCCGGCGTTAACCGCGAATTCCGGCTGTTCCTTTGGCCGCGCCACGCGAAGGGCGCTGATCGCCTTGGCGTAATCAGGCGCACCGAACACCGCCGTGCCGGCGATCAGGCAGTCGGCGCCCATTTCCAGCACTTGCGGGGCCGTGGCGGGGGTGATGCCGCCGTCGATCTGCAAAATGATGTCGCGGCCGGTCTCGTCGATCATCCGCCGCAGGGTGGCGATTTTGCGTAGTTGCGAGGCGATGAACGCCTGGCCGCCGAAGCCGGGGTTCACGGTCATCACCATGATGATGTCGAGGAGGTCCATGACATGGACGATGGCTTCGACCGGGGTGGCGGGGTTGAGCACCACGCCGGCTTTTTTGCCCAGGCTGCGGATGAGTTGCAGCGTGCGGTGCAGATGCGGACCGGATTCCGGGTGCACGCTGATATTGTCCGCACCCGCCTCGGCAAAGGCGGCGATGTAGGGGTCGACGGGGGCGATCATCAGATGCACGTCCATCGGCATGGTGGTGTGCTTGCGCAGGGCCTTCACCACCAACGGGCCGAATGTGATGTTGGGGACGAAGTGCCCGTCCATCACATCCAGGTGCAGCCAGTCCGCGCCGGCGGCTTCAACGGCTTTGGTTTCTTCAGCCAATCGCGCGAAATCCGCGGCGAGAAGGCTGGGGGCAATGAGGAGTCGAGTCGAGCTTGCGTTCATGGGATAGGCTTGTACCCAAGCAGGGGTGTTTTTAACAAGCACCTCCGTGTGAGGTGATGCTGATCCTGGCTTTTCATTTGACGCAGCGCCGTGGTTCTGGCTGGATGTCTGTAACATTGTTATAGATCGCCGGTGTAAGCACGCCAGGCGGCGGATCGAGGGCAACGCGCATTCGCTGGCCGAGACGCAGATGCCACGGCCACGGGGACGGTGGTTGCCGTGCTGTTCGCAAGCTTTCTCTGGTTCGCGGCGGCGTTCCGGCCGGGTATCATGCCGCCCGCTGTTGTGCAGAGCCTGAACGATCTGGGCTGGCTTTGCTTTGTCGGGCTGTATCCGCCGGCCGTACTGCAATGTATTGCGCTGGGTATTTGCATTTTATCGCAGAAGCCGGGCACGATGATTTATCCGCGCTGGCTGGGTTATCGTGTTGTCTTTTGCGACCGCCGGCGCGATCAAACGCATGAATTTTGCTGATTAATTGAAAGGCAGGGAGGCATGGCATCGTTTTACCAAAGGCATATTCTGCCACGGCTGATTAAATGCGCCTGCGGCTGTGAAATGGTTGAGCAAAAACGCGCCGCCATTATTCCCGGCGCCAGCGGGCGGGTGCTGGAGTTGGGCATCGGCGGCGGGCTGAACATGAAGTTCTACGATCCGGCGCGGGTGAGCGGGCTCACCGGCATCGACCCCTCGCCGGAGCTGCGCGCCTATGCGCAGGCGGCGCCAAGAGCGGCGGGGCTGGCGGTGGAAATTCTGGACGCGAGTGCCGATGCCATGCCGTTCGCCCATGCCAGTTTCGACACGGTGGTGACGACGTTCACGTTATGCTCCGTGCCCGATGCGCCACGCGCCTTGGCCGAGGCAAGGCGCGTGCTGCGCCCTGGCGGGCAATTGCTGTTTTGCGAGCACGGCAGCGCGCCGGACGCGGGCGTTGCCGTGTGGCAGCGGCGGCTGGAGCCATTGTGGAAGCGCGCCTTTGGCGGCTGCCATCTTACCCGGCCGGTGGGCAGCAACATCGCGGCGCAATTCACCATCGAGCAGTTGGAAAGTGGCTATATGCCCAAAGCGCCACGGCTGGCCGGTTGGGTGGAGTGGGGCCGCGCGGTGGCGGTTTAGGATTTAGTTGCCGAACAAGCCTTTTACCTGGCTGCCGAGATTGCTGGGCGCGCCGCCAACGCCTTGCAACGCGCCCGTTGCCATGGCTCTGACCTGCCGCTCCAGTGCCGCCGCACCTACCCGGTTGGCCTGGGCGATGACGGCGCTGAGAATTTGCCCGGCAACCTGCGCCGGGGTTACGCCGCCGCTGCTGGCGCCGATGTTGGTGAGGTGGATCGGCGGCAGCGGCACGGTAATTCCGTTGCCCTTGAGGACCGCGGCATCGAGGCTGATTTCCCCGCCGGTGACGTAGAGGTCCTGAATAATTTCCTTGCGCGCCGGGGTGCTGCTGGGTGGCGGGGCTGCGGGGGCGGCGGTTGTGCTTTGCACGTTGCGCTGGATGGCTTGCAGGTTGCTGTTGGTGGAAACGCCCATGAGGCTGGCGCCGGCGGTGATCTCGTAGGTGACGTGCGGCTGGGTGATGTAGATGGTTTTGATGACGATGGGGCCGTTGCCGGCCAGGGTGCTGGTGTCTACCTGCACTGTCATCGAGTCCACTGAAATCGCGAAGGGCGAGGTGAAGCCTTGCGGGTTGCCGACGATGAGGCCGGAGACGATGCCTTCGCCGGAGGTGAGGGAGAGTTTTACGCCGTCGACGTTTACCGAGGTGAGGGTGGCCGCCGAGCCGTATTTGCTGATGGCGGCTTTGATAATGGAATCAAGGTTGGACAAAAGATACCAGCCCGCGCCGGCGGTGATGATGAGCAGGACGGCCACGCCGATACCGATTTTCTTCCACATGACTCAGTTCCCTCTGCCGGATGAGGCGGCTGGCCCGCCCCGTTGGTGGAATGATAGCGATTTGCGAGCGTGAGGGAAAATTTTTCAACGGTTTAAAGTTCAACCGTTGCCGTTATCGCGCTGAATCCCGGAGAGATGGACGAATGGCGTGTTTGCTCAACGCAGCATGCCAAGGTTTGGCACCCGCCAGCGGACCCCGATCAGCCCCAGAAGCGCCAGAACCGTAAAGAGTGCACCGGAGAGAAACGTGGCCTGCGGGCCAAGATACTGCCACAGGGCGCCAGCCACCATACTCGCCGCCAGTAATGCCAGCCCCGCGGAAAGGTTGAATACGCCATAGGCCGTGCCGCGCAATTCCGCCGCGGCGGTGTCGGCGACAAGGGTGGAGAGAAGTCCTTGCGTAAACCCAAGGTGCAGGCCCCATAAAACGATGCCAAGCGACACGCCGATGAGGCTGCCGGAGAATGCCAGCGTAAGGTCCGCGGCAATGAGCAGGGCAAAACCGATAATCAGGACGGTGAGGCGATTGATGCGATCCGACAAGACGCCGGCCGGAAGGGCTGCGAGCGCGTAGACGGCATTCATGACCACCAGGACCATGGGAATGAGCGCGAGCGGCAGACCGGCCGCACGCGCCCGCAGGATAAGAAATGCGGTGCTGAACTGCGCCAGCGTGAAAACCGTGGTGACAATAACGACCAGCCAGTAGTTCAAGCCGAGCCGGCGAAGTTCCGACCGGCTCAGCGGGAAGCGGATTTTGCGCAGCTGCGCCGGACGTTTCGGCTCGCGCACCGCGAACAATATGAGACCGAACGAGAGCAACCCGGGGATAACGGCAACCCAGAAAACAGTCCGGAAATTGTCGGCGGTCAGCCACATGAGCGCAATTGCTATGAGTGGCCCGACGAAGGCTCCGACTGTGTCGAGCGATTGACGTAGCCCGAACGCCGCGCCGCGCAGATGGGGCGGGGCGATATCGGCCACGAGCGCATCCCGTGGCGCGCCGCGAATGCCTTTGCCAACGCGGTCGATGAAACGGGCGGCCACCACCCACCCCAGAGAAGAGGCCAGCGGAAATACCGGTTTGGTGAAGGCCGCGAGGCCATATCCGATGGCCACGATCAGCTTGCGCTTGCCGAGCCAGTCCGAGAGCGCGCCCGAAAATATTTTAACAATTGACGCGGTTGCTTCGGCGACGCCCTCTATGATGCCGATCGTTTCCATCGATGCGCCCATGATGGTGACGAGATAAACGGGCAGTAGCGCGTGGATCATTTCCGATGAGACGTCCATCAGAAGCGAAACAAAGCCCAGCGCCCAAACGCCGGAGGGAATGGTTTTTTTCACGGCTGTTACCTTCCATGGAAGTTATTTAGCCTTGGTCTGTAAACTCCGGCCCGCGTTCCCCCTGCGGGCATGGCGGGGAACTGCATTCCACGATGTCATCGTCCTCGGTGCCGCCGGCTTTGGCCCGCACCAGCCGCGCGATGAAAAATCCGTCCAGCCCGCCGCGTTGCGGCCACATGCCGGGGTGCGTGCGCACATCGCCTTGCGGGGTGACGGCCTCGGGCATTTCCGGCAGGCTTAAAGGGTCGCGGCGCAGGCCCAGGCGGACGCAGGCGGCGTCGATGCGGGCGGCACCTTCCTCCGGCTGCAGCGAGCACACGGCGTAGATGATGCGCCCGCCGGGGGCCAGCATGTCCGCCGCCGCGTCCAACAATGTGTCCTGCGCTTTGGTGAGGGTCTGTACGTCCCGCGGTTTGCGCAGATGCAGCAGGTCCGGGTGGCGGCGGATGGTGCCGGTGGCGCTGCAAGGGGCGTCCAGCAAAATGGCGCTGAATTTCTGCTCCGGGCGCCAGGTGACGGCATCGGCCAGCACGCAGTCCACGGTCAGATTCAGGCGGGTGAGGTTGCCCTTCAGCGTGCCCATGCGGGCTTTGTCGCGCTCCACCGCGGTGACCAGCGCGCCGGCGGCGGCGAGTTGCGCGGTTTTGCCGCCGGGGGCGGCGCAGAGGTCGAGCACGCGTTCACCCGGTTGCACGGCCAGGAGTTTGGCGGGGAGGGCGGCGGCGGCGTCCTGTACCCAGATGTCGCCGGTGGCAAAACCTGGCAGGTCCAGCACGCTGGTGCCCGCGGAGAAGCGCACCGAGCCGGTGGGCAGAAGCTCGCCTTCCAGCGTGACGCCGGGTTTGACCGAGATATCCAGCGGGGCTTCCAGCGCCTGCGCGGTGGCGATGGCGCGGGCGTTTTTGCCCCAGCTAGCCCAGGCCCAGGCGGGGGTGTCCAGACGGGGCATGTCCAGCGACTCGAGCGCCTCCGGCCCCGCCGCGACGACTTTGCGCAGCACCGCGTTCACCAGCCCGGCGAAGGGCGCCAGTTTTTTTGCCCGTGCGAGGTCCACCGCAGTGCCGACCGCCGCGTGTGCCGGGGCGCCGAGGAGCAGAAAAGCGGCGGCGCCGAGCCACAGGATGTGCCGCACCGGGACCGGCGGCTGGCGGAGCAGGAATGGTTCCAGCACCGCGTCCAGCGTGCCGGAATGGCGCAGTACCGAGGCCGCCAGCCGGTGCGCGGCGGCGCGGTCGCGCGCATCCAACGGGGGCAGGGCGTCCAGCGCCACATCCAGCGACGTATTTTTGGTGAGGACCGCCTGTAGCAGCGCGAAGGCCGACTCTCGCGTGGGATCGCTCATGAAGTTTGTGCCTTCCGATGATGGAGCGCGTCAGCGCGTAGTCTGAATCGGGCGGCTAAGTGATGGTTCATGGTGGAGCTGTGGGGAATCGAACCCCAGACCTCGTCATTGCGAACGACGCGCTCTACCAACTGAGCTACAGCCCCGTGACCATAAATGTGAACCGGGTCCATCCGGGGGCGGCATCGCGCATTCGCGCGTGCAAGTCAACATGCAGGCATCATTGCCACGGGGGCGGCGCGCCGTTACTCATGCGCCGCAAGTAACCCCTGGGGACTAAAAATGTTATTCGCGATCTTCTGGCTGGCCGGCGAGCTGATCCATCTGATGATCCTCGCCATCATCATAGTGGTGGTTTTGAGCATGCTGATTTCCTTTGGCGTGGTGGATCGTCGCAATCAGTTCGTCTACTCGGTGGCGCACTTCCTGGAGCAGGTCACCAACCCGGTACTCGCCCCCATCCGCCGCCACCTGCCATTGTTCGGCAATGTGGATATTTCCCCGTTAATCGCTATTTTGCTGCTGCAGGCGCTGCAATTCGTGCTCTCGGATGTCTACGGGCGTCTCGTTACGGCCGGGCTGGGGTTCTAAGCGCCGGCCGGGGTGGGAGAGGGGCGATTTTGCGCCTGATTGTTGGAATTGTAAGCGCGGCACGCCGGGCCGCCTGGCCTACCATATTTGCCGCACTGCTGCTGGCCGGGGCGGGGCTGAACTACGCCGCGCACCACCTGCGAATGGATACCGATACCGACAATCTGTTTGCCAGTTCGCTGCCGTGGCGGCAGGCGGCGATCCGGGAGAACCAGAATTTCCCGCAATTCGACCGGCTGATCGTCGCCGTGGTGCGCGCCGCCACGCCCGAGGAGGCGCGCGAGACCGCCGCCGCGTTGAATGCTGCCCTGGCCGCGGACAAGGCTGATTTCCACGACTCCAGTTACCCGGCGGGGGACGCGTTTTATAGCCAGGAAGGGCTGTTGCTGCTGCCCCCGGCGCAACTGGCCAAGCTGCTGACCAGCATTGTCGCCGCGCAGCCGTTTTTGGGCCAGCTTGCGGCGGACCCTTCGGCGCGTGGCTTGTTGGGCGGGCTGTCGTTGATTGCCCAGGGCGTGCAGGCGGGGGCGAACCTGACCCCCTATAACGGCGCGTTGCAGGCCGTGCAGCGCAATTTGCAGGCGGCGGCGGACGGGCATCCGGTGCCGCTGTCGTGGCAGTCGCTCATCGGCGGCAATATCGGCGGCGGTGACGGCGAGTTCGTGCTGGCGCACCCGGTGCTTAACCAGGGCACGCTGCAACCCGGCGGGGTGGCCACGGCGGCGCTCAAACGCATTGCGGCCTCGCTGCCGGATGTGCGGGCGGGGCGGGCAACGGTGGACTACACCGGGCAAATTCCCATCTCGGACGAGGAGTTTGCCTCGCTGACGCAGGGGCTGGTCACGGGTGGGATTATCAGCGTGCTGCTGATCGCGCTCTGGCTGTTCCTGGCGCTGCGCACCTGGCGGCTGATTGTGCCGATTCTGGCGACGCTGCTGCTCGGGCTGGCGCTGACCATCAGTTTCGCCGCCATTTTTATCGGCGTGATGAATTTGATCTCGGTGGCGTTTGCGATTTTGTTTATTGGTCTGGCTGTGGATTTCGCCATTCAGTTCTGCGTGCGGCTGCGCGACGTGCGGCGTGACGCGCCGTTGCTGGCGTTTGCCATACCAGAAACCGCTTTCCAGGCGGGCGGGCAGATCGCGCTGGCCGCGGCCGCCACATCCTGCGGGTTTTTTGCCTTCGCGCCCACCCCGTTCACCGGCGTCGCGGAATTGGGCATTATTGCCGGGGCGGGCATGTTCATTGCGTTTGCCTGCACCATTACGTTTTTGCCGGCGCTGGTCTGGGTGTTTGCGCCGCGCGCGGAGGAAGTGCGGGTCGGTCTGCCTTACGGCGCGCAAATGGACGGTTTGTTGAGCAAGCACCGCCGTGGCGTGCTGGCGGCCTTCGTGGTTTTAGCGCTGGCCGGTGCGGCCTCGGCGTTCACCATCGGGTTTGATGCCAATCCGCTGGATACCAAGGACCCGAACACCGAGAGCATGCGCACGCTGAGCACGCTGCTCGCCAACCCGGCAACCAACCCGTTTTATGCCGATGCGCTGGCGCCTAACCTCGCTGCCGCGCGGGTGCTGGCGGGAAAGCTTTCGGCGTTGCCGCAGGTCGCCGGCGTGCTCTCCGGCGCCACTTTTGTGCCGGATGACCAAACACCGAAGCTGGCGATGCTGGCGCAGGCGCAGAACATTCTGGCCCCCACGTTGCTGGCCGCCGCATCGCCGCCCACAGCCCCGGTAACCGCGCCGGACATCCGCGCGGCGCTGGTGAAGACGCAAGCGGCGATTGCCGCCGTGGCGCCGCAACTGCCGAAAGGCTCTGCCCTGCTCGCGTTGGCTGCCACCCTGGCGAAGTTGCAGGGGGGCAGCGATGCGCAGTTGATGGCGATGAACGCGGCACTCACGCGCTTCCTGCCGGGCGAGCTCAACAGCCTGGCCTCCAGCCTGAACGCCACGCCGATTACTGTGCAGAACCTGCCGCCAGGGGTGGCGGCGGACTGGTTCCTGCCCAACGGCCAGGTGCGGGTGGAGGCGCTGCCTTCCGCCGCCGCACAAACCACCGCCGGGTTACGGCAGTTTGCCAATTCGGTGCTAGCCATTGCACCCGATGCCGGGGGGCCGGCGATTTCCACCATGGCGACCGCGGGGACGATTCTGGGCTCCTTCCGGGAAGCGGCGTGGCTGGCCTTCTTCGCCATTGCGGCCATGCTGCTCCTGGTGTTCCGCAACCTGCGCGACACCGCGCTGGTGCTGACAACGCTGGCGATGTCAGCGCTGCTGACTGCGCTGCTGGCGAAACTTGTTGGATTATCGATCAACTACGCCAACATCATCGCGCTGCCGCTGCTGCTGGGCGTTGGCGTGTCGTTCAACGTGTATTTCGTGATGAATTTCCGCGCCGGGATGAAGAAATTTCTTGCCTCGGCCACCGCGCATGCGGTGCTGTTCTCGGCGCTGACCACGGGCACCGCGTTTGGCACGCTCGCCGCCTCGGCGGACCGGGGCACGGCGAGCATGGGGGTTTTGCTGCTGCTCAGCCTGCTGGCGGTGCTGATCGCGACCTTCGTGTTCCTGCCGGCATTGCTGTATACCATCGGGAATGCTCGAAAAACGTAGCCTTAGCCTGTCGGGTCATCGCACCAGCATCGCGCTGGAGCCGGAGTTCTGGGCGGCACTGGCGGCGCTGGCGGCGGCGGAAAATTTAAGTCTAGCCGGGCTGGTCACGCGCATTGACGCGGCGCGCACGCCGGAGCGGCCGCTGGCCTCGGCGTTGCGCGTATTTGCGCTGCTGCGGGGTTAACCCCGCAACACGCCCCCCGTCTTCTTGGCCACCTCCGCGACGATTTTCGCTGAAATCGCGTCCAGTTCGGTCTCCGAAAAACTTTTTTCCACCGGCTGGATAGTGACTGCGATGGCGAGCGAGACCTGGCCTTCCGGCACGCCCTTGCCCTGGTAGCGGTCGAACAGCGCGACGTTGGTGATGAGGTTGCGCTCGGCACCTTTGGCGGCGCGTAGCAGGGCTTCGGACTGCGTGTCCACGCTCACCAGGAAGGCGAAGTCGCGGCGGATCGGCTGGAAGGCGGGTAGCACTGGCGCGGCTTTTTTGCGGCGCTTCGGCTCAGGGATGGCATCCAGGAAGATTTCGAACGCCACCGAGCCCACCGGCAGGTCCAGTCTGGCGCACAAGGCCGGATGCAGGGTGCCGAAGGCGGCCAGGATGGTTTTTGGCCCCTGGCGCAAGGTGCCGCACTGGCCGGGGTGGTAGTACGCGGCACCGCCGGGGGAGGTGGTGACACCTTCCATCGGCACACCGAGCGCGGTGAGCACCGCAATCGCGTCCGCCTTGGCGTCCAGCGCGTCGAATTTGCGGGCGGGGGCCAGGGCGGAGAGTGGGGTTTCGCCCACCCGCAGCCCGGCGGCGACCAAGGCCTGGGATTTGTCTGCAGCGTAGGCTGGGCCGATTTCGAACAGGCCGAGATCGCCAAAACCACGCGCGACGTTGCGGGCGGCGGCCAGGGCCAGGGTGGCCAAAGCCGTCGGACGCATCTGGTCGAGGTCGGCGGCGATGGGGTTGGCGAGGCGCAGGCTCTCGGGCGCGTCGCCAAACAGCGCGGCGGTTTCGTGGTCGAGGAAGCTGAAGGTTACTGCCTCCAGCAGGCCACGTGAGGCCAATACGCGGCGCGCCAAAGCGGTGCGGGCCTGTTTGGGGGTGAATATCGGCACCTGGATAACGCCCTCCACGGGCAGCGAGACGGGGACGATGGCGTCCATGCCTTTCAGGCGCAGCACTTCCTCGATGAGGTCGACCTCCGGCTCGATTTCAGCGGCGCCGATGGCCGCCTCTGCCGCGCCCGGAACATCCGCCTGATCCAATGCGGAGGGCTGGGCGACGTCGTTGCGCCAGCTTGGCACGGCGACGGTGACACTGGCGGAGTCGCGCGCCTGCACGGTGAAGCCGAGCCGTTGCAGCGAAGCGACGGCCTCATCCGGGCCGATGTCCGAGCCGCCAAAGCTTTGTACGCGCTCGAAGCGTAGTTTGGCTGTGCGGGACCATTCCGGGCGGGTGCCGCCCTCGGAGATTTCGCTGGCGGCGCCGCCGCAGAGTTCGATCACCATGGCGGTGGCGGCATCCAGCGCCTGGGGCAGCAGCTGGCTGTCGATGCCGCGCTCAAAGCGCTGGCGGGCGTCCGAGAAGATGCCGGTGCGCTGGCCGGTCTGCGCGATGCGCACGCGGTCGAACAATGCGCATTCGATGAACACGGTTTGCGTGGCCTCGTCGCAGCCGGTGGCCTCGCCGCCGACGATGCCGGCCAGCGATTGCACGCCCGCCGCGTCGGCAATGATGCAGTCTTCCGCGCCCGCTTTTACGGGTTTACCGTGAAGGCCGGTGAATTCCTCGCCATTGCCAGCGCGAAGTTCGAGGAAGCCGCCAGAGACTTTATCCGCGTCGAACACATGCAGCGGGCGGCCGAGGTCGTGGGTGAAGAAGTTGGTGATGTCGACCAGGGTGTTGATCGGGCGCAAGCCCACGGATTCCAGGCGCTTTTTCAGCCATTCCGGGCTTTCGCCGTTTTTCACGCCGGTCACGGTGCGGCCGAGCACCCAGGGGCAGGCTTCGGGAAATTCATTACGCCACGCCACGGCGCTGGCACCGGCACCAGCTACCGGGGCAGGAGCAAAGTCCTTCAATACGCCCAGGCCGGCGGCGGCGAGGTCGCGCGCCACGCCGCGCACGCTCAGTGCGTCGCCACGGTTGGGGGTGACTGCGATTTCGATCACCGGGTCGTCCATGCCGGCCCACACCGGGTAGGGCACGCCGATGGGTGCGTCCTGGGGCAGTTCGATAATGCCGTCGGCATCGCCCTCCAGCCCCAACTCCCGGAAGCTGACCAGCATGCCCTCGGATTTCACGCCGCGGATTTCACCAACTTTGAGCGTAATGCCGGAGCCCGGCACAAACGCGCCGGGCGGGGCAAACACCACGCGCAGGCCGGTGCGCGCGTTTGGCGCGCCGCAGACCACGGAACGTTCCACGCCGTCGCCCACATCCACGCGGCAGGCGCGCAGGCGGTCGGCGTTGGGGTGGGGCAGGGCCTCGATCACCTGCGCGATCACAAACGGTGCCAGCGTGGCGGCGCGGTTTTCCACGCCCTCCACTTCCAGGCCGATGGCGGACAGGGTGGTGAGGATTTGCTCCAGGGACGCGTCCGTCTCCAGCCAGGTCTTCAACCATGACAATGTGAATTTCATGGGATCAGAATCCTTCGTGCAGCATGGCGGGGGAAAGGGAAGCAAAGCCGTAATGGCGCAGCCAGCGCACATCGCTCTCGTAGAACAGCCGCAGATCCGCGATGCCGTGTTTCAGCATGGTGATGCGCTCGATGCCAACGCCAAAGGCAAAGCCCTGGAATTCGCGCGGGTCGATGCCGCAATTGGCGAGCACGTTGGGATGGACCATGCCGGAACCGAGAATCTCCAGCCAGTCGCTCCCCGCCCCGATTTCCCCGGTCTTGCGGTTCCAGCCGATGTCCACTTCCATCGAGGGCTCGGTGAACGGGAAGTAGCTGGCGCGGAAGCGCACCGGCAAAGCGGGATTGTCGAAGAAGGCGCGCAGGAAGTCGATGAGACAGCCCTTGAGATGCCCCAGCGTAATGCCGCGCCCGATGACCAGACCCTCGGTCTGGTGGAACATTGGCGAATGGGTGGCGTCGTGGTCGGCGCGGAAGGTGCGGCCGGGAACGATGATGCGAATCGGCTGTGCCGTGGCCTGGGCCGTTTGGCTGCGTGCCCACTCTAGCATGGTACGAATTTGCACGGGGGAGGTATGCGTGCGCAGCACTTCGCCGCCTTGCAGGTAGAAGGTGTCCATCATCGCGCGGGCTGGGTGGTGGGCGGCAATGTTCAGCGCGCTGAAATTATTCCAGTCGTTTTCGATGTCCGGGCCGTCCTTGATGGCAAAACCCATGGCGCTGAAAATCGCCGCGATCTCCTCGGTGGTGCGGCTGATCGGGTGGATCGCCCCGGCAATTTCGGGGCGGACGGGGGCGGTGACGTCGATCCGTTCCGCCGCCAGCCGGCTCTCCAGCGCCGCCGCATCCAGCACCGCGCGGCGTTCCGCCAGCGCCTGGGTGATGACAGTTTTGAGAACATTCAGCTCTGCGCCTCGGGCTTTGCGCGCGTCCGGGTCCATCGCGCCCAGCGTTTTCAGTTCGGCGGTGATCGCGCCGTTCTTGCCGAGCAGAGAGACGCGCAATTCCTCTAGCGTGTCGCTGTCGGCTGCGGCGATTTTCAGTTCAGCCTGTGCTTGTAATAAGTTAAGGTCGTTTGCCGGCATTTGGTCCACCTGATCCATCCGGCCGCAGGGCAGACATTTTTGCCGGCCAAAAGTCAAGCGCCAACCTGGCGCCAGGGGTAGCAACCTTGCCGTTGGTGTTACAAATTCTCAACATGCGTAAAATAAAGTGTCGGTACTGATGTAATAGGGCCACAACCGCACAAAATGCATAACTATAGTGCTTGACCCTTCACGGCCGGGCAGAGTATCCCCCGCCTGGGATGTGTAATCATAGGGATTACGCAACCAGTTTTATCTTTTCGCTCACCAATCACGGACAGGGATCGGTTTTTAGTATGAAATTCAAAGCATTGGGCGCTTTCGCCGGCCTTGCCCTGCTGGCAGCCTGCTCTTCTACCCCCACAGCCTCCACCAACAACATGTCTGGCGCTAACACTCAGACCAACGCGAGCGCCGTTCCGGGCAGCGAGCAGGACTTGGTCGCCAACGTTGGTGACCGCGTGTTCTACGCGTTCGACAGGTCCGACCTGAGCAGCGACTCCGACGCCACACTGGGCCGTCAGGCCGCTTGGCTCGCCAAGTACCCGAGCGTGAACGTCCTCGTCGCCGGCAATGCCGACGAACGTGGCACCGAAACGTACAACTTGGCGCTCGCTCAGCGCCGCGCGAACACCGCGCGTGACTACCTGGTTGCCCAGGGCGTTGCCGCTTCGCGCTTCTCCACCATCTCTTACGGCAAGGATTGCCCGGTTGCCGCTGGCAACGACGAAGCTTCCTACCAGCAGAACCGTAACGCCATCACTTCAGTTCAGGGCTTCAACCCGCAGAACTGCAAGTAATTTTTTACTCCCCCCAACTCCGGTTGGGATGGACTAAAAATTAGCAACCGGCGGTGTCTCTTCAGTGAGGCGCCGCCGGTTTTGTTTTTGGGCGGTTTTGTTTTTGGGGCGGTAAGGCTATATCGGACCAGATAAAAGCCACAGTTCAGGATTACCCGCGGATATGCGCCAAAATCTCTTTGCTCTTGCTGTTTTCGCCACCCTGCTGCCCTTCGGCGCCGCGCAAGGCCAGCCGCTGGTGCAGAGCCAGGAGGGAATTGCGCTGCAAAACCAGATTCTGCAGTTGCAGAGTCAGGTACAGCAATTGCAGGCCAATGGCGGCGGCGGTGGCGGCAACAACAGCGGCGGCTCCGCGCTCGGCGGCGAGTCCGCCCCGGCGCCGTCCTCACCCTCGGGAGGGGGCACGCCAGATAGCAGCATTGTCACCAACCTGCTCAATCAGGTGAACGATTTGCAGTCGCAGGTGCAGGACCTTAGCGGCAAGGTGGATACGCTGCAGAACGAGGTCGATACCCAGCATGCCGCGACCGAGAAAGAAATCGCCGACCTGAAATTCCAGATGACCAATGGAGCGACCCCAGGTGGCGCCCCAGGTGGCGCACCCGGCGCCACGCCGGGTGCGCCGGCACCCCAGGCCAGCAGTGCCCCCGGCCCGGCTGCACCCACCGCACCCGCGCCGGCTGCTCCGGCGGTTACCGGTTCCCCCGCGACCATTTTGCACGATGGCCTCGCCGCTTATGGCAAGCATGACTACCCCACCTCCGAGGCCGCGGCGCACGCCATTCTCACCACCGCCAAGGCCAGCTCGCAGGCCTACCGGGCGCAATATCTGCTGGCGCAGTCGCTGGACGCCGAGGGTAAGCCGCAGGCCGCGGCCATTGCCTATGACGATACCTATAACCTCAACCGCACCGGAACTTGGGCGCCGCAATCGTTGTTTGGCCTGGCCAATTCGCTGGCTGCCATCAACCAGAACGAAGCCGCGTGCGACACGCTCTCCTCGCTCAACAGCCAGTTCCCGACGCCGCCCAGCGGCATGAAGTCGAAGATCGAAACATTAAGCCACCGGGCGCATTGCTCATAACACGGTCTGATCCTGCCAGTGCGGGGCTGGCCGGGCATTTCGCCGCCGCCATGGCCCGGCTGGGGCCGTTTGGCGCTGCCCCGCGCCTTGCCGTCGCGGTTTCCGGCGGGGCGGACAGCACGGCGCTGGCGCTGCTGGCGCAAAACTGGGCCGAACAAAACAATGGCAGTATTTTGGCGCTGATCGTCGACCACGGTCTGCGTGAAGCCTCGGCGGCTGAGGCTGAGCTTGCCGCCGCCCGGTTGGCTGTGCGTGGTATTAAAAGTAAAATCAGTATCTTGTCAGGTATTTCTGCTCCCGCAATTCAGGAAAAAGCCCGTGCCGCGCGTTATGCGGCATTGGGGAACGCTGCGCTGGCGGACGGGCGGTTGCACTTGCTGCTGGGGCATCACGCTGGCGACCAAGCCGAAACGGTGGCCATGCGGGCGCGGCGCGGCCCTGGCGGGGCGGAAGGTGTTGCCGCATGGACCGCGCGCGACAAGGTTTTACTCCTCCGCCCGTTGCTGGAGGTGCCACCCGCAGCCTTGCGGGCCTACCTCGCGGCGGAAAACATGGAATGGGTGGAAGACCCCTCCAACCAGAACCAGAAATTCGAGCGGGCGCGCATCCGGCTGGAAGGTACCGGCGCGCAACCCGCCGGCGCCGACGCGCGGCAGGCGCGGGAACTGGAGGCGGCGCAATTTTTGGCCCGCCATGCCGTCCTGCGGCCCGAGGGCTTTGCCGTGCTGGATGCGCCCGCTGCTCCGGTGGCGGCACTGGCGGCGCTGCTGCGCGTGATCGGCGGTAATGTTTATGCGCCGGACCAGCAGGCTACTGCCGCCCTGGCCGCAAGGCTGCGGCCGGCCACGTTGGGCGGGGTGCGTATTTTGGCCGCCGGGCGGCTGGGGCCGGGCTGGCTGCTGGTCCGCGAGCAGGCCTGCCTTGCACCGCCCATCCCGGCGCGGTGCGGTGCTCTTTGGGACGGGCGGTTTACCGTGGAAGCCACGGCGGCACCGGGGATGTCCCTTGGCGCGCTCGGGGATGCCACGAGGAAATACAGAAAATACAATGGATTACCGGAAGTTGTTTTGTGCGCCATGCCCGCCTTGCATGGCCCGGACGGCGCGGTGAGCTTCCCCGCCCCGGCTCGTTTCACGCCGCCGGCACCCGTCGCGCCGCATCCATTTTTCAGTTCGCGGCAATAAATTTGTGCAACGCTACAAAATCGGTGCAGAATGACCATCTGAGGTTATGCGCTTTAACCGCGGCAGCGCGGTGTTGGCTTTATTTTAAGAGAATTGGATTAGGCTAGATGAACAATCTTGGTCGAAATATAGCGCTCTGGGTGGTTGTGGCCCTGTTTCTGGTCGTACTTTTTAACGTCTTCCAGCCTTCCAGCTCGTCCAGCAACCCGGTGAGCCAGCTTGCCTACTCCAGCTTTCTGGATCAGGTGAACAACAATCAGGTACAGGACGTCACCATCGCGGGGCATGACGTCACCGGCACCACCAAGGACGGCAAGGCGTTTGAAACCTACGCGCCGGAAGACCCGGCGCTGCTGAACAAGCTGATCGCCGCCAACGTGCATGTGGACGCTAAGCCCGAGGGCGATTCCATGAACCCGATTATCAAGGTGCTCATCTCCTGGGCGCCGATGCTGCTGCTGATCGGCGTGTGGATATTCTTCATGCGCCAGATGCAATCCGGTGGCGGCCGCGCCATGGGCTTTGGCAAGTCGCGTGCCCGGTTGCTGACGGAAAAGCAGGGCCGGGTGACGTTTGATGACGTGGCCGGCATTGATGAAGCCAAGAGCGAACTGCAGGAAATCGTGGAATTCCTGCGCGACCCGCAGAAGTTCCAGCGCCTCGGCGGCAAAATCCCCAAGGGCTGCTTGCTCGTCGGCCCGCCCGGCACCGGCAAAACCTTGCTGGCGCGCGCCATCGCGGGGGAGGCCAACGTGCCGTTCTTCACCATTTCGGGTTCTGACTTTGTGGAAATGTTCGTCGGCGTGGGTGCCAGCCGCGTGCGTGACATGTTCGAGCAGGGCAAAAAGAACGCGCCGTGCATCATCTTCATTGACGAAATCGACGCCGTCGGCCGCCACCGTGGCGCTGGCCTCGGCGGCGGTAACGACGAGCGCGAGCAGACGTTGAACCAGATGCTGGTCGAAATGGACGGATTTGAGAGCAATGAGGGCGTTATCCTCATTGCCGCCACCAACCGGCCGGACGTGCTGGACCCGGCGCTGCTGCGTCCCGGCCGCTTCGACCGTCAGGTCGTGGTGCCGAATCCGGATGTGCTGGGCCGCGAAAAAATCCTCAAAGTGCACATGCGCAAGGTGCCTTTGGCGTCCGACGTGGACCCGAAGACCATTGCACGTGGCACGCCTGGCTTCTCCGGCGCCGACCTGGCGAACCTTGTGAACGAAGCCGCATTGCTGGCCGCGCGCATCGGCAAGCGCGTGGTTGCCATGGCGGAGTTCGAACACGCCAAGGACAAGGTGATGATGGGCGCTGAACGTCGCTCTCTGGTCATGTCCGACGAAGAAAAGCGCATGACCGCGTATCACGAGGGCGGGCACGCGCTCTGCTCCATCACCCTGCCCGAGTGCGACCCGGTGCATAAGGCCACCATTATTCCGCGTGGCCGGGCACTCGGCATGGTCATGTCCCTGCCGGAGGGCGACCGCTACTCCACCAGCAAGCTGAAACTGCTGCAGCAGTTGATTATGGCCATGGGTGGCCGCGCCGCCGAGGAAATCGTCTTTGGCGCTGACAGGGTCTCCAACGGCGCCTCCGGCGACATTAAAATGGCGACCGATATGACACGGCGCATGGTCACCGAGTGGGGTATGTCCGAGAAGCTGGGCATGATCTCCTACGGCGATAACGGGCAGGAGGTGTTCCTCGGCCATTCCGTGACGCAGAACAAAAATGTCTCGGAAGCCACGGCGCGTGAAATCGATAATGAGATCAAAGCCATTATCGACCACGCCTACTCCGAGGCACGGCGCATCCTTACCGAGCGCCGGGCGGATCTGGAGTCGCTGGCGCAGGGGCTGCTGGAGTATGAGACGCTTTCGGGTGACGAAATCGAGGCGGTGATTCGCGGCGAAAAGATTATCCGCAAGGTGGTTGACGAGCCGATGCCCGACCAGCGCCGTGCCTCGGTGCCCACGGCGGCTCCACCGCGGCCGGAGATGCCGGGGATTATCCCCGCGGCGGGCTGATTTTTAAAACGGCACGGGACTCACATCCCGTGCCGTTTCTGCTCTTGCCGGGGCGGGCGGGCTTCTTTATCCGCAATGCATGGCACAGCATTATTTCACGGTTACAATGGCTACCATAAATTATCTTTTGATTTCAATCAATTATGTTAAATAAACGTGACAGTCTGAGCTTTTGTCACATTCCTGTGGCAAATAAAATTGCTTGAACTTTTGCAATGGCTTGCAAGAGAATTCAATAATGTTGAGGAACAGCCAAATGGGCACCAATCAACTTAGCAAAGTCTCGCTCGCGGCTTTGTAGGGAGCGGTTAGTCTTCATTGGCACGGGCAAAAGCCAAAGCGGATAGTATTCAAACTGCGTTTGGCGTCGTATTAAATGCAAAATACCAATTGATGCAAAAAGATGATCGCGGGGTCTCGATGAGGAAATTTGGACTTACGCTTGTTCTGCTAAGTGCATTCTTTTCGTTTGCCCACGCCCAAACCCCATCCCCAATTGACTTACTTCGAATGGTCAAAACCTTAGCGGATAGCGGTCGAGCTGATGATCCGAATACAATTGCAAGAACGCTACATCTATCGCTCATACGGAGTGACCATACAGATTCCGTTTTGACAGATTACGCTTTCAGTTCGAGCCTTTTAAAATGCCAGCCTACTGGACATTGGATCATCGACCACTACCGTGCAACCGGCACAGTCGGGCTTGTTGGGTTGGCGGATATTACCCTGGAAACTGTGGGCTTTCAGAGATGCAGCGCGCCTACCTGGGACGGAAGCTCAGGATTTCTCGGTATAGGCAGCTATCCAACCGCTCTCCAGCTTGGAACCACTCCTGCCGCTTCTTGCATTACCGAGGCAAACATCAAAGCAATATTTCCACCCCCACCTCCTCCGCCTCCTCCTCGTCCCGGGCATCGACCGATCGAAGAGTCGCTGGGCTGGGGTCCGCCTGCTGAATTGTCATATTCACCCGCCCCACATGTGAATGTAGGATTTATGATGGCGGATGTGCCGAAACCTGGCGGCACGTTTGCCTTGTGCCTTTCAAACATAGAATTGATCGCCCATTATCCGTTAGGTCCGTTACACAAACTTGATCTCAAGAATTGATAGCGCCTTAGTGTCTGATCGCAATCTTTCTGAGTCTTTTGAATCACTTACCGATGGCATGTTTTGCCGTGCCCATTGAAATCACTGGAGTATACTCGTTTGGAACCCAAACATTGCAGTATTTTTTCGGCACAACCCACTGATATTGGCTGAAAAGATTGCGATCAGCCTCTTAGGCTATCGATTGCTTGCACACCCAGACTTCATTTCGTAAAGATAACAAACAATCTCTGTAATTGTAGGATAGTTTTCCTAATTTTCGTGATTGTTTGTAAAGGCGTAGAGCTGCCCTTGCATATTTCTGTCAAAGATATTTCTTGATGATTTATCAAAAGAAATTTGACAAACTTCTCGTAAGATTATTTTTTGTCTGTCACGTAACCTGTCACAGAACTGTGCCAAATTTGAAGACTTATCCACAAGTCATTGATTCGTGCCACATTTTTTCCTGTCCGACATAAGTAGTTGTTTTTTTTCAATATTGCACATGTGCCGTTGTGCAAATTTTCCTTATTCTATATGGCACAAAAATGAGCACTCACTATTTCACCGTTACATGGGACCAGTTGCACCGCGATGCGAAGGCGCTGGCGTGGCGGCTGCACGCGCTCGGGCCCTGGAAGGGCATTGTGGCGATTACACGCGGCGGGCTGATCCCGGCGGCGATTATAGCCCGTGAGCTGGAATGCCGGTTGATCGAGACCGTCTCGGTGATGACCTATGACGAGGAGAGCCGCGGCAAGCCGGTTGTTATCAAGCCGCCGGTCGCGGCCGGCGACGGTGAAGGGTGGCTGATTATTGATGATTTGGTGGATTCCGGCACCACCGCGAAACTGGTGCGGGGGCTGCTGCCAAAGGCGCATCTGGCCACGGTTTACGCCAAGCCGGTAGGCAAACCATTCGCGGATACTTTTGTAACCGAGGTCAGCCAGGACACCTGGATCCTCTTTCCGTGGGATACAGAGCCGCAGTTTGTCGCGCCCTTGGCGCGCAAGCCTGTATAGAGCCACCCTGGCCCGCAAGCCCGCCTAGCATTTAGGGCAAAACTCCGGTATGAGCGGCCCACACGCCATGGGGCGTGTTCGTGCGTGGGGCATTGGGCCTCATTCATGTTGTTGAGACTAGCGGCAGAACGGGGTTTTAGGGAACCAACCGGATGATCCGCGCCGCCGCCGGTTTATGCCCGCGGCGTTTCCGGCCACATGGTCCGTGGCTGTGATGCGTGTTTGCACCGTTCACAGCCAGACCCATGCAGCCCGAGGCGCCGCTTAACCACCGGCCTACGCGCTTTCATTCGACGTTTCCTCCCCCGGGCTTGCCGTATTGGGAGTTGTTAAAAATGTTTGATCGTTATTTCCGTAAAGAGATGGAATGGGGCGGCAAGACGCTGATCCTCGAGACCGGCAAGGTCGCCCGTCAGGCTGATGGCGCCGTGGTTGCCTCCTATGGCGACACCGTGGTGCTTGCCACCGTCGTTGGCGCGAAATCCCCCAAGCCGGGCCTGGATTTCTTCCCGCTGACCGTGAACTACCAGGAAAAATTCTTTGCCGCCGGGCGCATTCCGGGCGGTTTCTTCAAGCGTGAAGGCCGCCCGACCGAGAAGGAGACACTGGTCTCCCGCTTGATCGACCGTCCGATCCGCCCGCTGTTCCCGAAGGGCTACAAGAACGAAGTCCAGGTCATCGTCACCGTGCTGAGCCACGACCTTGAGAACGACCCGGACATTCTGGCCCTCGTTGCCGCCTCCGCGGCGCTGACCATTTCCGGCATTCCGTTCTTTGGCCCGGTTGGTGCGGCGCGTGTTGGCCTGATCAATGGCGAATACGTGCTGAACCCGACCACCTCCGAGAAGGAAGAGAGCAAGCTCGACCTGGTGCTCGCCGGCACCGTTGAAGGCGTGCTGATGGTGGAATCCGAGGCTTCCGAGCTTTCCGAAGACGTCATGCTCGGCGCCGTCACTTTTGGCCATGCCGCGTTCCAGCTGGTGATCCAGGCGATCATCGAACTGGCCGAGCATTCCGCCAAAGACCCCTGGGCCCTGCCGGAAGTCTCCGAGGAGACCAAAACCCTGGCCGCCCGCGTGGATGCGCTGGCCCGCCAGCCGCTGCGTGATGCCTATACCGAGACCGTGAAGCAGGTTCGCCAGGAAAAGATTTCCGCCGCGAAGAAGGGTGCGCTTGGTCTGCTGGCCGAGGAAGGCCTGGACGCCGAGAAGGCAAAATCCCTGTTCAAGGAACTGGAAGCCGACATCGTCCGCAATAACATTTTAGACACCGGCCTGCGCATTGACGGCCGCGACACCAAAACCGTGCGCCCGATTCTGGCCGAAGTGGGCGTGCTGCCGCGCACCCATGGCTCGGCGCTGTTCACCCGTGGCGAAACCCAGGCGCTGGTTGTTGCCACGCTCGGCACCGCGCAGGACGAGCAGTTGATCGACGCCGTGGAAGGCGAGTTCAAAGAGCATTTCATGCTGCACTACAACTTCCCTCCGTACTCGGTTGGTGAAACCGGCCGCATGGGCTCGCCCGGCCGCCGCGAAATCGGCCACGGTAAACTGGCTTGGCGCGCGGTGCATCCGCTGCTGCCGACCAAGGAAGCCTTCCCCTACACCCTGCGCATCGTCTCCGAGATCACCGAATCCAACGGCTCGTCCTCGATGGCAACCGTTTGCGGCACCTCGCTGGCGCTGATGGATGCCGGCGTGCCGCTGCTGCGCCCGGTGGCGGGTATCGCCATGGGGCTGATCAAGGAAGATCGCGCCTTTGCCGTGCTCTCCGACATTCTGGGCGACGAGGATCACCTCGGCGACATGGACTTCAAGGTGGCCGGTACCGAAGCGGGTGTGACCTCGCTGCAGATGGACATCAAGATCACCTCCATCACCCCGGAAATCATGAAAATCGCGCTGGAACAGGCCAAGGGCGGGCGTTTGCACATCCTCGGCGAAATGGCGAAAGCGCTGACCTCCGGCCGCGAGGGCGTTTCCTCCAACGCGCCGAAGATCGTGACCATCCAGGTGCCGAAGGATAAAATCCGCGACATCATCGGCACCGGCGGCAAGGTGATCCGCGAGATCGTCGAACAGACCGGCGCGAAAATCGACATCGACGATAGCGGCGCTGTCAAAGTCTCCGCTGCCGACGACAAGAAGATCCAGGCGGCGATCGACAAGATCCGCGGCATCATCGCCGAGCCGGAAGTGGGCGTGATCTACAATGGCAAGGTCGTGAAGACCGCCGATTTCGGTGCCTTCGTGAACTTCCTTGGCGCCAAGGACGGCCTGGTTCACATCTCCGAACTGGCTGCGAACCGCGTTGCGAAAACCAACGATGTGGTCAAGCAGGGCGATAGCGTGAAGGTCAAAGTCATCGGCTTCGATGACCGCGGCAAGGTCAAGCTGTCAATGAAGCAGGTCGACCAGGAAACTGGTGAAGACATCTCCAAGCGCGAGATGGCTGAGTAAGCATTCAGCGTAAACCAACTGATGGTTTGGAACGGCGCCCCGTAACGGGCGCCGTTTTTTTTGTAAAAACCAACGCCAGCCATTACGCGAGCAGCGTCGGCACCAGCACCGCTGCGCCCTCCAGCCGCCCCGCGCGCAAATCATCCAGCGCCTGGTTGGCTTGGCGCAGCGGGTAGATTGTGATGTGTGTCTGGATGCCGATTTCCGGTGCCAGGCGCAGGAAGTCGATGCCGTCCTGGCGGGTGAGGTTGGCCACCGAGACCAGTTGCCGCTCTTCCCACAGCAGCCGGTACGGGAAGCTCGGAATATCGCTCATATGGATGCCCGCGCACACCACGCGCCCGCCCTTGCGCACCGCTTGCAACGCCAGCGGCACCAGAGCGCCCACCGGTGCGAAGATGATCGCGGCATCCAACGGCTCGGGCGGCATCTCATCCGAGCCGCCGACCCAGACCGCCCCCAACTGCCGCGCGAAATCCTGCGCTGCCGTATCCCCTGGCCGGGTGAAGGCAAACACCGAGCGCCCCTGCCAGCGGGCGATCTGTGCCACGATATGCGCGGAGGCGCCAAAACCGTAAAGGCCCAGGGTTTTGCTTTTGCCGGCGATGCCCAGCGACCGCCAGCCAATCAGCCCGGCGCAGAGCAGCGGCGCCAGCGAGGAATCATTGCCCGCCTCACCCAGCGGAAAGGCGTAATGCGCGTCGGCGATGCAGGCGGTGGCGTAGCCGCCGTTGCGCGTATAGCCGGTGAACAGCGGGTCATCGCACAGGTTCTCGCGCCCGCTGGTGCAATAGGGGCACACGCCGCAAGTATGCCCGAGCCACGGCACGCCCACCCGCTCGCCCAGCCTCAAGCCCTCCACGCCCTCGCCCAGTGCGTCGATCCGTCCGACGATTTCATGCCCTGGGATGATGGGCAGTTTCGGGTGCGTCAACTCGCCGTCAACCACATGCAAATCCGTGCGGCAGACCCCGCAGGCAGTTATTTTTACCCTGATTTCACCATAGCCCGGCTGCGGGTCCGGCAGTTCGGTCCATTCAAGCGCTACGCCGGGTTGTTTCAGGAGCATGGCGTGCATCGCGGTTCTCTATCTTTGCAAAATATACTGCCCGGGCGCCGGTTCCAGGCATTTGTAACCGGCTTTGGCGTTGCCCATTGGCGGGGGTGCCACCGGCTCGCCGGAAAGCGCATCCAGCCAGGCGGTCCAGGCCGGCCACCAGGAGCCCTCGGTGAGCGTCGCCGCCTGCATCCACTCATCGGGCGCATGGTACTTGCCTTCCGGCGGGCGGTGCAGGCTACGGTAATGCCGGTGCGGGTGGCCCGGCTCGCTCACGATTCCGGCGTTATGTCCGCCGGAGGTGAGCACGAAAGTAAGGTCCTCAGAATTGAGCAGATGCAGCTTATGCACTGAGCGCCATGGCGCGACGTGGTCCGTTTCGGTGCCGACGACAAAGAACGGCCCCGCGATATCGGTTAGCGAAACCGGCTTGCCCCCGGCGGGGAACTGGCCTTCCGCGAGGTTGTTGTTCTGGAATAAATGCCACAGATATTCCGAATGCATCCGGTAGGGCATGCGCGTGGCATCCAAATTCCACGACATCATATCGTTGGGATGTTCTTCCTCGCCCAAATAATAGCGCCGCACCAGGCGTGACCAGATCAGGTCGTTGGAACGCAACGACTGGAAGGCCCCGGCCATCTGCGTACTGTCCAGATAGCCTTTTTGCCACATGATATCATCAAGAAACGCGAGTTGAGACTCGTTGATGAACAACTGCATTTCGCCGGCTTCGGTAAAATCCGTCTGCGCGGCCAGCAGGGTGAGGCTGGCCAGCCGGTTGTCCTGGTCGCGCGCCATCGCGGCGGCGGCAATGGTGAGCAAGGTGCCGCCGAGGCAATAGCCGGTGGCGTGGATTTTTGCCGCACCGCTGATCGCCTGCACCGCATCCAGCGCCGCCATCACGCCCTTGGTGCGGTAATCGTCGAAATGCAACTCGCGTTGTTCGGCGCTCGGGTTCAGCCAGGAAATGCAGAATACGGTGTAGCCCTGGTCCACCAGATAGCGGATCATCGAGTTATGCGGCGAAAGGTCGAGAATGTAATATTTCATCACCCAGGCTGGCACGATCAGAATCGGCTCGGGCCGCACTTTCTCCGTGCGCGGGGCGTATTGGATCAGTTCAATCAGCTCATTACGGAACACCACCTGTCCCGGCGTGATCGCAACATCGCGCCCCGGCTGCAAGGGCAGGGGAACCGGCCCTTGCTGGGCCGTCAGCGCCAGGTCGGCAAGGAAATTCTTCAGGCCCTGCTGGAGGTTTTTGCCACCCGTCGCGCGCGTTGCGTCGATCACCTCAGGATTTAGGAACGGAATATTCGAGGGTGCGAACATGTCCAGCACTTGCCGGGTCATGAAGCTTATCATGCGCTCATGGCTGAGCGAGACACCGTTCACACCGGTCGTTGCCAGTTTCCACCAGCGCTCGTTGAGCAGAAATCCCTGCTCGACAAAGGAAAACGGGAACCGGTTCCAGCCTGGACTGTCAAAACGATGATCGCCGGGCGCGGGCTTCACGACAGGACTGGCACTGAAGGCGGATTGCCAGAGCGTCACCGCATCGCGCAAAGCCTGATGCGCCAGGGCGGTGCGCCGGCCAGGTTTGTCCCCCATATGCGCGGCCCAGTCCATCACCGCACCAGTAATTGCTGAAGGTGACAGCCCGGCCGTCATCTTGCCTTCAGCCGCATGCAGGGTGCGGTCGAACGCGCGCATTTCGGTCAGGTCGACCATTGAGAGTGCGTTGTTTTGTGAATCTTCAGGCAAGCATCACCTCCAGAACGTTTCCCCTGAGATCAGGGGATCTGCGCCTGTTTATATCAGAAAAAGGCCAGATTTTACGTCGATTCAAGTCAAACGTGTGAAATCAGGTATCAATGATGCGGGTGCCCCCCGCCGCCAGGTCCGCCGCCGCCATGCCATCCGCCGCCGCCGCCGTTCCAGCCGCCACCGTGCCAGCCACCCCCACCGCCATGCCAGCCGTTTCCGCCGCCGATCCATATGCCGCCGCCGTAAACAAACGGAAACGGCGGATAGAGGTAGCCGTAGGCCGGATAATAGGCATAAGGCGGCGGGTACTCGTAATAGCCTGGCGCATAGCCACCGGCCGCTTCGGGCGGCATCGGGGGCACCTTGTTTCCCATCGAGGCCATGCATTGCATATAGGTAATGTCGTATTGCCGTTGCAGATCGTAAGCCGACGCCTGCGCGTTATTCGCACCTGCGGCGGACCCCACCAGCAAGCCCGTTCCAGCACCAATAGCAGCCCCCGCGCCGACGTTGCCCGAAACCGAGCCGATCGCGGCACCCGCCAAAGCCCCCACCGCAGTGCCCACAACGGCACTGCCCACGGCGGCCTGATTGGCGGCTTGTGTAGGCGAGGAATAACCGATGCTCTGTGCCGCAGCGGCGCGGCAACTTGAGTCGTCGGCCTGAAACACTGAATAGCTTACTCCCGGACCAGGCATAACCGCTACGCTCGGGCCGGTAGGCGGTGCCACCGCACAGCCGCCAAGCCCGGCCAGAAACACTACGCCAAGCGCATGTTTCGAAAATTTTATCTTCTGCATATCTCGCATATCCCGTACCTCCGGCAAATAAATTTCCAGGACGAAGACCCCTGCCAGCCATATGGCGCCATATTTAGGCGTTTGAACTTGGGTTGTCGTTGATCTCCATCAAGAACTGGTATTGATCCGGATCAATGTTGATTGCCGCGCGATCCCATAGCAAGGTAGCTGCGCGGGTGGTTTTGCCTGTCACAACCGGCATCGGATTTGCCATCGGATTTGCCATGGGTTCAGTTGCATCGCAGGGAAAGGTCGTCTCGGTTCGCGGCGTTGTCGTGGATGTCAGTTTTGCTGACGGAAATCTGCCGGAGATTAACACCGCTCTGGTGGTGGAGTGGGACCGCCCCGAACCGCTGATCCTGGAAGTGCATGCGCATGAAAACGCCACCACGGTGCGCGCTATTGCGTTACAAACCACCGCCGGACTGGCCCGCAATACCACCGTTCGGGCCACCGGTGCGCCGGTTAGTGTGCCGGTGGGGGATGCCGTGCTGGGCCGGCTGCTCGATGTCACCGGCAATCTGGGCGACCGTGGCCCGCCTCTGCCGGAAAATACCCCCCGGCGCGGCATCCACAACCCGCCGCCGCCGCTGGGTGACGTTGTTGCCACCAACATCGTGTTTGAGAGCGGCATCAAGGTCATCGACCTGCTCGCCCCCATGGCCCAGGGCGGCAAGGCGGCCATGTTCGGCGGCGCCGGCGTCGGCAAAACCGTGCTGGTGATGGAGCTGATCCACGCCATGGTGGAAAAATACCAGGGAATTTCAGTGTTCGCCGGCGTGGGGGAGCGCTCGCGCGAGGGCCATGAGCTGCTCAACGACATGCGCACCTCCGGCGTGCTGGCGCGCACGGTCCTGGTCTACGGTCAGATGAATGAGCCCCCCGGTGCGCGCTGGCGGGTGCCGCTCACCGCACTCACCATCGCCGAGTATTTCCGCGACAGTAAGCACCAGAACGTGCTGCTGCTCATGGATAACGTGTTCCGCTTCGTGCAGGCGGGGGCGGAGGTTTCCAGCCTGCTCGGGCGGCTGCCCTCGCGCGTCGGCTACCAGCCCACTTTGGCAACAGAAGTCGCCTCGCTGGAGGAACGCATCGCTTCGGTCGCGGGTGCGGCGATCACTTCCATCCAGGCCGTCTACGTCCCCGCCGATGACTTCACCGACCCGGCGGTGACGGCGATTTCCAGCCATATGGACAGCATCGTCATGCTCTCACGCCAACTGGCAGCGGAGGCGTTTTACCCGGCGGTGGACCCGCTGGCCTCGTCGTCGATATTGCTGGACCCTCTGGTGGTCGGCGAGACGCATTACCGCGTGGCGGAGCAGGTGCGCGAGGCGCTGGCCCGCTTCAAGGATTTACAGGACATCATCGCGCTGCTCGGCATGGAGGAATTGGGTGCGGCGGACAGGCTGACCGTCAAACGCGCGCGCCGCCTGCAACGCTTTTTGAGCCAGCCGTTCACCGTCACCGAGGCATTCACCGGCACGCCCGGCCGCTCGGTGAGTTGCGCGGACACCGTCGCCGGCTGTCAGGCCATCCTGAACGGCGAGGCCGACAACTGGGCGGAAAGCTCGCTCTACATGGTCGGCACGTTCGAGGAGGCGCGCGCGAAGGAAGCCGCCGCGTTGAAACCCGCATGAGGCTGCAGATCATCACCCCCTTGAGCGTGGCCGTGGATGCACCGGATGTGCGCGCTCTGCGCGCCGAGGACGCCAGCGGCCATTTCGGCATTCTCTCGGGCCATGCCGAATTTCTCTCCAGTCTCGCCATTTCCGTGGTGGCGTGGAACACCGCGGATGGCGCCCCGCATTACTGCGCCGTGCGCGGCGGCATGATCTCGGTCAGCGGCGGGGAGGACATTACCATCGCCACGCGTGAGGCTGTGCCGGGCGAGGACCTCGCCACGCTGGAGGCCGATGTGCTGGCCCGTTTCCGCACTGCGCTGGAGGTGGAGCGCACCGAGCGGGTGGAGAGTACCAAGCTGCAGCTCAATGCCATAAGAATGATCATGCGGCATCTGCGGCCCGCTTCGCGCGGCGTGGGAGAATTTTCATGAGCGAGCCGGAAGACGACGATCCCCTGGTGCAAAACGTGCATCTGCGCGGCGAGCGCCACCAGCGCTGGTTGCGCGAGGGCGAGGCCTCCACCGCGCAACGCCTGGCGCAGATCGGCGTGCTCGGCTGGATCATCGTCGTGCCCATGCTTATCGGCATTTTTATCGGCCACTGGCTGGACCACAGGCTGAACACCGGCATTTTCTGGACCGCGCCGCTGCTGTTCGTGGGGCTGGCATTTGGCTGCTGGTCGGGCTGGAAATGGATGCAAAGCGCATGAGCGCGGCACTCTACCTGCTCGCCGGTTTCGCCGCCGGGCTGCTGTATTTCTATGCCGTCTGGCGCAGCGCCAATCTGTTCGCGGCCGGCGGCGCCTGGGCGGCGGCGGGGCTGACCCTGGCGCGCATCGGTTTGCTTGGCGGCGCGCTGGCACTGGCCAGCCGCCACGGGGCACTGGCGCTGCTGCTCATGGCGCTCGGCGTGCTGGCCGCCCGCCCGCTGGTGCTGCGCCGCTACAAGGTGGCGGCATGATCTCCCCGCTCAGCAACCCGCCGCTGTTCCACCTCGGCCCGGTGCCGATTACCGAGCCCGTGGCCGCCACCTGGGGCATCATGCTGGTGCTGGTCTGCGGCAGCGCGTTGCTCACCCGCCGCCTGGCTTTGGTGCCGGGCAAAACCCAGGCGGCGCTGGAACTCATCGTCACCACCGTCGACAGCCAGATCCGCGACACCATGCGCGTGGAGCCCGCCCCCTACCGCGCGTTCATAGGCACGCTGTTTTTGTTCATCTTTGTCGCCAACTGGTCCTCGCTGCTGCCCGGCGTGGCGCCGCCCACCGCGCATCTGGAAACCGATGCCGCGCTGGCGCTGCTGGTGTTCCTCGCCGTCATCTGGTTTGGCATCCGTGCCGGTGGGATAGGGGGGTATCTCGCCAGTTTTGCCTTCCCCAACCCGGTGATGATCCCACTCAACTTCATCGAAAGCCTGACCCGCACCTTCTCCCTGCTGGTGCGCCTGTTCGGCAATGTCATGAGCGGCGTGTTCATCGTCGCCATCGTGCTTTCGCTCGCCGGGCTGCTGGTGCCGATCCCGCTCATGGCGCTGGACCTGCTCACCGGCGCCGTGCAGGCCTATATTTTTGCCGTGCTGGCGATGGTGTTCATCGCCGGCGCGCTCGCCGAACCTAAACCCGAAACCCCCAGCACAAAGGCTCCCCCATGAACTGGTTGGCGTTTGCTAGCATCATCTCCGCCGCGCTCGCGGTCTCCTTCGGCGCCATCGGCCCGGCCCTTGGCGAAGGCCGCGCGGTGGCCGCCGCGATGGACGCCATCGCCCGGCAGCCCGAGGCGGCGAACACCATTTCCCGCACGCTGTTTGTTGGCTTGGCGATGATCGAGACCATGGCCATCTACTGCCTGGTCATCGCGCTGCTGCTGCTGTTCGCGAACCCGCTGCTGAAGTGACGCCATGAGCATCGACTGGTGGACGCTTGGCCTGCAGGCCCTCAACGTCCTCATCCTCATCTGGCTGCTGGCGCGCTTCTTCTGGCGCCCCGTCGCGGGGATGATCGAACAGCGCCGCGCCGCCGCGCAAACCCTGCTGGACGAGGCTGCTACCAAACGCGCGGCGGCCGAGGCGGCGCTGGCCGAAATCACCAAAACCCGCGCCGGCTTCGCCCAAGAGCGTGAGGCGATACTGGCCACCGCCAAGGCCGAGGCCACCACAGCCCGCGCCGCGTTGCTGGCCGAGGCGGGCAAGGAGGCCGAGACGCTGAAGCACGCCGCCCAGGAAGCCATGGACGCCGCGCAGCAAGCCGCCTCCCAGAGCTGGCGGGACCACGCCAGCCGCCTCGCCGTGGACATCGCCGCGCGCCTCGCCGCCCGGCTGCAAGGCGAGGCGGTGCAGGCGGCGTTTCTGGAATCTTTGCTGAGCGAGATACGGGCATTGCCCGGCGCGGCGCGGCAGGCGCCCGCGCTGGACGTCTTCAGCGCCACCGAAATCCCTCCCGCCGCGCAAACTTCCATCGCCGCGCAAATCACCGCCGCCCTGGGCACCGCGCCGCAACTCACTTTCCAAACCGAGCCCACGCTGATCGCCGGCCTGGAACTGCGCGGCGCCCATCTGTCCATCAAAAATAGCTGGCGCGCGGACCTCGACCGCATCCTCCAAGATCTCACCCATGACTGACAACGCCCCTCTCCCGGACGCATGGCTGGCCGAGGCTGATGCCAAACTCGGCGCCGCGCAACTTGGCCCGCATGCGGATCAGGTCGGCCGCGTCGAGGAAGTCGGCGACGGCATCGCGCTCATCTCCGGCCTGCCCGGCGTGCGGCTGGACGAGCTGCTGCAATTCGAATCCGGCCAATTCGGCTTTGCCCAGGTGCTGGAGCGCGATCGCATCGGCTGCGTGCTGTTCGACGATGCCGACGCCATCCATGCCGGCGAGGCCGTGCGCGGCACCGGCGATGTGGTGCGCGTCCCCACCGGCCCAAACTTGCTCGGCCGCGTCCTCGACCCCCTCGGCCGCCCGCTCGACGGCAAAGGCCCGATCACCGGCGCTCCGCTCATGCCCATTGAACGCCCCGCCCCGGCGATCGTCGACCGCGAACTGGTCACCCAGCCGGTGCAGACCGGCCTGGTGGTGGTGGACGCTTTGTTCGCCCTCGGGCGTGGCCAGCGCGAACTCATTATCGGCGACCGCGCCATCGGCAAATCCACCCTCGCCATCGACACCATCATAAACCAGCGCGACAGCGACATGATCTGCGTCTACATCGCCGTCGGCCAGAAAACCTCCGCCGTGCGCCGCGCCATCGACGCCATCCACACCAAGGGCGTGCCCGAGCGCAGCATCATCATCGCCGCCGGCGCCTCCAGCTCGCCCGGCCTGCAATGGATCGCCCCTTTCGCCGGCTTCACCATGGCCGAATATTTCCGCGACCTCGGCCAGCATGTGCTGGTGGTGATCGACGACCTGACCAAGCACGCCGCCAGCCACCGCGAAATCGCGCTGCTCACCCGCCAGTCACCGGGGCGCGAGGCGTATCCGGGCGACGTGTTCTACGTCCACGCCCGCCTGCTGGAGCGCGCCGCAAAACTCAGCACGGCCATGGGCGGCGGCTCGATCACGGCACTCCCCATTGCCGAGACCGATGCCGGGAATTTATCCGCCTACATCCCTACCAACCTGATCTCCATCACCGACGGCCAGATCGTGCTGAGCAGCAAGCTGTTCCACGAGGGCCATAAGCCCGCGGTCGACGCCGGCACCAGCGTCAGCCGCGTCGGCGGCAAAACCCAGGCGCCCGCGTTGCGCGAGGCGGCGGAGACACTGCGGCTGGACTACGCGCAGTTTTTAGAGCTGGAAATGTTCTCCCGCTTCGGCGGCATGCCGGAAACGCGGGTGCGCAACCAGCTCACACGCGGTGCGCGCATCCGCGCCATTTTGCGCCAGCCGCAGCACGCGCCTTTGCGGTTGTCAGAGGAGGTGGCGTTGGTGCTGGCCGTGCAAGCGGGCGTGCTGGACACGCTGGAGGTGTCAGCCATCGACAATTTCCGCCAGGACCTGCGCGAAGTGCTGGAACGCGACGTGCCGCAAATCGTGAAAAGCATCCAGCAAACCGGCATGCTGGACGATGCCGCCAAAGCCACCCTGCTCGCGGCACTCGCCACCTACGCAAAAACCTTCCCGGCAGCAAAATGACCGAGCGCCTCGCCGACATTAACGCGCGGATCGAGGGCATTACCCAGCTTGGCACGGTGATGAACGCCATGCGCGGCATTGCCGCCGCTCGTGCCCAGCAGGCACGCAGCCAGCTCGCCGCCGTGGAGCACTATGCCGCCGGCATCACTGCAGCCATCGGCCGTGCGCTGAGTTTTCTTCCCGCCAGCCCGGCCGATGACCATGGCCCGCGCCGTGCCGCGCTGGTGCTGTTCTGCGCGGAGCAGGGTTTTGCCGGCGCCTTCAGCGAACGTGTTCTGGATGCCGCCGGAGCAGACCTGCGCACCAGCGAACTCTTTCTCATCGGCACCCGCGGCCTCACCGCCGTTCAGGAACGCGGCATCACCCCCGGCTGGAGCAGCCCGCTGCCCGCCCATTCAGCCGGCATCCCCCGCCTCGCCGACTCCATCGCCCAGGCCCTGTATCAGCGCATCGCCACCGCCGGGCTGAACCAAATCGACGCCATGTTTAGCATTTTTCAGCCGGGGCAGGCGATCACAATCACCCGCCTGCGGCTGCTCCCCTTCGACACCACCGCCTTCCCCCGCACCGCGCCTGGCGGCATGCCCGTGCTCAACCTCGCCCCGGAGGCGCTACTGCACGGGCTGATGGCCGACTACGTCCACGCCCAGCTTTGCAGCGCCGGGCTGCACGGTTTCGCCGCTGAAAACCAGGCGCGCATGGAGGCCATGGCCTCGGCGCATCAACAGGTCGAGCGCCAGCTTAGCAGCCTGCAATCAACGCAGCGCGTGGTGCGCCAGGAGGAGATCACGGCGGAAATCATTGAGCTTGCCGCCGGTGAAACAGCGAGCCGGGACATTATATAGGGCCAATGCGGCCGGATTGGCGTGCATCATGGCGCCGCAGGGAGCAAAGTGCTTTGTGGAACATTCGGCGTTGCCGTGGAGGCTGCTTTCCCCAGTAACGCCGTTGGTAGGGGACTACGGATGAGCACCTTGTTAACGCCGCTGCATGCGCCGTCTTGGACGAACGAGGTTTTTCTCGGCCGCGTCATCGCCGCTTACGTCATGCGCGGGGAAAATGTTTACCCGGTGTGGGAAACGGTGTTGCTGGAAACGCCATTCTGTTCGCTCCGCCGCTTTGGCTACGGCCTGCCCGCCGAGGTGCCGCGCGTTCTGGTGGTGGTGCCGCTCTCTGGCATCCGTGCCCCGATGTTTTACGATATGTTGAGCGACCTGCTTCCCGATTTTGATCTGCATGTGCTGTTCTGGGCGGACCCGGTGAACATCCCGGTTGAGGACGGCCCGTTCGGGCTGGACGATAATATTGCCTGCGTGCACGAGGCATTGCGCTTGCTCGGTCCCGGCACGCATCTGCTCGGGCTTTGCCAGTCCGCCCTGCCGGCGTTGGCCGCCACCGCGCTGCTGGCGGTGGATCACGACCCGGCGTGTCCCGCGTCCCTGGCGCTGCTGGGCGGCAAGCTCGACACGCGCATCAACCCGGCGCGGGTGGATGTGATGATGCGCAGCTATTCGCGGGAGGTTTTCGCGCGCCAGGTGCTCACCACGGTGCCGTCATTTGAACCGGGGCATGGCCGGCTGGTCTATCCGGCGCGTTTGCAGGAGATGATGATGCTCGCCTACGTCGGCCGCCACATGCTGAGCGGCGGCGAGGTTTTCAGGAAAATGCTGCATGACGACGGCGATGACATCGCCGCGCACCCGTTTATCCACCTGCTGCTCTCCGCTGTGGCCGTTCCAGGTGAGTTCTTTCTCGATACGCTGGCCACCGTGTTCCAGGACTGCGCGCTCGCCAAGGGCCGGATGATGTGGCGCGGCATCGCCATCGATCCCGGCGCGATCACCCGCACCGCCCTGCTGACCATCGAGGCGGCGCGCGACGACATCGCCGGGCTGGGCCAGACCCATGCCGCGCACGGGTTATGCGGCGCGCTGGCGCCAGACTTGCGTGCGCATCATGTGCAGGAGGAAATCGGCCATTTCGGCCTGTTCCACGGCAAGGTGTGGCGGGGCGAAATTTTACCGAGGCTATCCGCGTTCATCACGGCGCACCCTGGTCCATAGCGGGTCAATAATGCTCCCTGGGCTGCAAAAATGATGCCTATCGTATTTGACTGAAATCAATGTGAAGTTCCTCGGCAGGTGCAACCCTGAAATTTATGATAGGCTCATAACAAAGCCTGTTGGCTCCGGGTCCATCCGGGGCAGACTTGTTGAACTGAAAGGGATAAACTCATGTCCGAAAGATTTGGCGCAACGGCCAGCATAACCGCGGCTGATATTATGAGCCGCAAGGTTGTTGTTGCGCACCCGGCCGATAGCGTCGCCACCGTCGCCCGGCAGCTTGCCGCCCATGGCATCAGCGCCGTACCCGTGGTGGATGCCGAGGGTAAATTGCTTGGCATGGTAAGCGAAGGCGATATCATGCGTCCGTTCGGCGCCAAGAACCAGATGCGCCGCGCCTGGTGGCTGGAAATGCTGGCTGAGGGCGAAGATCTGGCGCCGGATTTTCTGGAGTACATCAAGCAGGACAATCGGAAGGCGTCGGACCTGATGACCCGCGACGTGATTGGCGCGCCAGAGACGGCGACCGTGGGTGAAATCGCTGATCTGTTGACCGAGCATCACGTCAAGCGGGTGCCGGTACTCAAAGATGGCCATGTCGTGGGCATCGTCAGCCGCGCGGATATCGTGCGCGCCCTGGCGCAGCATAAACTTTAATAAGGGAGTAAAAAAATGCCACATTATTTACGGCTTCTAATCGTTGTTGCCGACGGCGAGCATGCCCGTTTCGTCCGCGCCAAGCAGGATAACGCGCTTTACACCGATGCGGCTTTTGATTCAGCCGCCGCGCACAAGCGCTCGTCGGATCTGGGCTCGGATCATCCCGGCGCTTCGTTTCACACCGGCTCCACGGTGCGTAACTCAATTGCGCCCGAACATGACCTGCACGATCAGGAAAAAGAGAAATTCGCGCATTACGTCGCGAAAGAAATCAACGAGGCGGCCATCGCCGGCACCTTCGACGAACTGGTGATCGTGGCACCCGCGCATAGCCTGAACGCGATCCGCGCGGCGCTTGATCCGGCGGCCGAAACAAAAATCATCGGCACGCTGGCGAAAGACCTGGTGAAAACGCCCGACCACGAGTTGCAGCCCCATGTCAGCGAATGGGTGCGTGCGGTGGACCGGAGCGGGCATTAACACTTAAAAGGGGAGCACGGGCGCCTTGGCGTCCATGCTCCCTTGCGTAGCTTCGCTCGCTCTCGCAGATTAAGGTGCGGTGCTGCCCGAGAGTGCTGGCTTTGTAATCGTTATCTTCGGCACCACGACGTTGGACCCGCCGCCACCACCACCGGTCACGCCAGGAGTCATAGTAGCGCCGCCGGCGCCATTGGTCATGGAACTGCCGGGTGATTGCTGGCGCATCGTGCCGTTGGCATTCACGCCGTTCACCACATTAACGCCAGGACCATACATCGCATGCGAGTCGGAATTGATCCCGGACTTCACATCAGAGCCGGTTTGCGCCAGGGCGGCACCGGAAAATGCCAGACAAAACGCAGTGCCGATTAACCAACGAGACATCAAACCACCCTTTACAAAATCCATTGCCGGTTCACCGCCGCCACGCTGCGGCAAACCGTGCCGCAAGGCAATAACCAGATACTTTTTATAGACGCGCCCAGCGGAACAGGCCTTGATCGACATCAATCCCGCCAAGGCCGTGACTCTATAAGGACGCGGCCGACGTCAGATCAAGTACGGGCACCAATTTTACGCAGGCCGAAGGCTACGCCGGCTCCAGGCGCAGCAGTCTCGCCAGACCGGCGCGCCGCTTCATCAAATCCGCCAGGGTAAAACCATCCAGCACCGCCATGAACGCGCTCAGCGCCGTATTCAATGCGCTGGTAAGGCCGCAGGCGGGGGCGATGAGACAGGAGCCGCAATCCACCAACTGCAGGTCTTCCTCCATCAGGCGGACCACGGCGCCGATGTTGATCTCCTCGCACGCTTTGGCCAGACGCACGCCACCCAGCCGGCCGCGCACGCTTTTCACATATCCGGCCTTGCCGAGGTTATGCACCACCTTCATCAGGTGGTTCTGCGAAATGCCGTAAGCCTTGGCGATCTCGGAAATCGAGCAGACTCGTTCCTCATGCGTGCCCAGATAGAGCAACACCCGCAGCGAATAATCAGTGTACCGTGTCAGGTGCATACATGCCTCAATAAGCTCTCCAGCATAGATATACACTGAATCGGTTCAATTAATCATCTGGTCCGCCCGCTTACATGGAAATACATGTATTTCAAATATATGTATTTCCATGTAAGCGGCATGTCGCTGACCCCACAGGTTCCAACCAGCCTGCCCGCAACCACCAAAGCCGGTCCGCGTGAACGCGCCCGGGGAGTTAAATCATGGCCCAGCCTTTATCGAACGAGACCAACGCGATTATCAAATCCACCGCCCCGGCGCTGCAGGAACACGGTGTCGCGATTACCACGCGCATGTACGAGCGCCTGTTTGTTGATCCCGCCATCAAGGCTTTGTTCGATCAGGCGGCCCAGGTCTCCGGCGAGCAGCCTAAGCGGCTGGCGGCGGCCATCCTGGCGTTTGCAAAAAACGCCGATAACCTTGGCGCGCTTAGCGCGGCGGTGGAGCGCATGGCCGCCCGCCATGTGGAGACTTCAATAAAGCCCGAACACTACCCGGCGGTGGCCAACGCCCTGCTACCGGCGATCAAGGACGTTCTGGGGGATGCGGTGGACGAGCGCGTGCTTAACGCCTGGGGCGAGGCCTACTGGTTCCTCGCCGATGTGCTGATCAACCGCGAAGCCCAGCTTTACGCCGCCGAACAGCCCTGCGCCGAACCCGCCTGATCCACCCCCTCGTTGGCGGGCTCCCGCACGGAGTCCGCCAACTCATCGGGAGCCGCATAGCTTTGCAGCTTCGCAATGTCGTGCAGCCACACCCGTGTGCCGCTGGTTTCCACCCCCATCGCGCGTAGCACCGCAAACGCGCGGGACAAATTTTCCTGCCGGCAGCCCAGCCGCCCGGCGAGCAGCCCTTTCTCAAACGGCAGCCGCAGTTCGGCGCTCGTCGCCAGAGGGTCCCGCACCAGCGCCAGCAGGTAACAACCCAGCCGCTGCGCCGTGGTGCGCAGCTTCAAATCCCGCACCTGGCGCACCATGGCACGGAAATCCCGCGCCTGGCTTTGCAGCAGGCTGAGCGCCAGTGGCGGCGCCTGCTCCACCAATGTCCGCAACCCGCCGGCATCCACCCGCAGCAGCCGCACGGGCGTCAGCGCGTGTGCGGTCATCAGGTAGGGCATCTGCGTCAGCACCGCCGCCAGCACAAAGTGGCCGGGCGCGCTGATGATTTCCACCACCGCTGCGGCACCATCCGGCGCGGTGCCGCTCAACGTAACCTGTCCGGCCAGCAGCACATGCAGATGTGCTGCAAATTCGCCCTGGCGGCAAAGTTCCGCACCATGCGCCGCCTCGCTCGCTTCGGTCATGGCGGCAAGCTGCCCCAACAGCGCCGTATCCAGTTCCGCGAACATCGGCACGGTGCGCAGCAGGGCGGGGAGGGGCTCGTTTTTCATGCCTTTGATCTAGATCAAAGATGTATCTGGTATAAACATATATTAAAAATACACCTTTTAGGGCGCCGACGATAGCATGCCGCCGGGAGGCCAGTTTTTTGCCAGTTTTTTCATAAGGGAATAATGTCTGATGTTTTGTTTTCAATGCGAGCAGACCACGCGCGGACCGGCCGGTGCCGGTTGCGCCACGGATAAAGGCGTATGCGGCAAGGACGAAGCCACCGCCGATTTACAGGACGTGCTGATCCACCAACTCAAGGGCATCGGCCAGTACGTGTCGCGCCTGCGCACGCTCGGCGTGGCTGACGCGGCGGCTGACACCTTCATCCTCTACGGCCTGTTCACCACGCTCACCAACGTCAATTTCAATCGCGGCCGCTTCGTTGAGCTTATCTCCGAGGCCGCCCGCCTGCGTGACCGTCTGCGCACCGCCTTTGAGGCCGCCGCCAAAGCCGCTGGCCAAGTGCCCGAAGCCCTCTCCGGCCCCGCCGCCTTCGTACCGGCTGACAACATTACCGGCCTGCTCGCCCAGGCCAATGTCGCCAGCGTCATCGCCGGGCGCGATGTGGTGGGTGAGGATGTGATCGGCCTGCGCGCGTTGCTGCTGTACGGCCTCAAGGGTGTGGCCGCCTATGCCCACCACGCTGAAGTTCTGGGCGAATCGCGCGATGAAATCGCCATCGGCATTGCCCACGCGCTGGACGTACTGGCCAGCAACCCGACCGACCTCGGTGACATGCTGGAGGAAGCTCTCGCCCTCGGCCGCCTCAACTTCAAAGTCATGGAAACCCTGGACGCCGCCAATACCGGCAGCTTCGGCACCCCGTCCCCGCATGCGGTGCGCACTACCCCGGTTGAAGGCAAAGCCATCCTGGTCTCCGGCCATGATTTCCGCGACTTGCACGAGCTGCTGGAAGCCACCAAGGGCACCGGCATTAACGTGTACACGCACGGCGAAATGCTGCCCGCGCACGGCTACCCCAAACTGCGCGAATACTCGCACCTGGCGGGCAATTACGGCGGCGCCTGGCAGAACCAGCAGATCGAATTCGCGGCGTTCCCCGGCCCCATCGTGATGACTTCCAACTGCCTGATCGAACCGCAGCCGCTCTACCGCAACCGCATTTTCACCTCCGGCCCGGTGGGCTGGCCCGGCGTGCGCCATGTCACCAACGGTGACTACGCCGCGGTTGTGCAAGCCGCCAAGGCGCTGCCCGGCTTCACCAAAACCATGGAAGGCCCGAGCTTGACCGTCGGCTTCGGCCGCGACGCGGTTCTGGGCGCCGCTGGCACAGTGGTCGAGGCGGTGAAATCCGGCGCGATCCGCCACTTCTTCCTCATCGGCGGCTGCGATGGCGCGGCACCCGGCCGTAACTACTTCACCGAGTTCGCGGAGCAGGCCCCGGCCGATACCATGATTCTCACGCTCGGCTGCGGCAAATACCGCTTCAACAGCCATGACTTCGGCACCATCGGCGGCTTGCCGCGCCTGCTCGACATCGGCCAGTGCAACGACACCTACTCCGCTTTGGTCATCGCCACCGCCCTGGCCGGCGCCTTCAACTGCGGCGTCAACGAGCTGCCGCTCTCGCTCGTCATCTCCTGGTTCGAGCAAAAGGCCGCCGCCGTGTTCCTCACGCTGCTCGCCTTGGGCGTGCGCAACGTAAGGCTCGGGCCGACACTCCCGGCCTTCCTCACGCCCGCCATCCTGGACATCCTCGTCAACCAGTTCGGCGTGCTGCCGATCACCACCGCCGAGGCTGACATCAAGGCCGCGCTGACCCCGCTCGCAGCGGAGTAACGTGCGGCGGGCGCCGGGATGGTTCTCCCCAGTCCATCCCGGCGCCGCCTTGTCTCCAATTCCAAGGATCATCAAATGTCCGACATCACGCTCATCACGCGCGACGGCGCGAAACTCAGCCTCGCCGCCTCGCCGCAGGAGACCGTGCTGGAAGCCGCCGAGGCCGCCGGGCTGTTTCTCCCCGCCATGTGCCATGAGGGCAGTTGCGGCCTGTGCTCCGCGCAGATCGCCACCGGCGACTACACAATGCGCGGCGGCCCCCGCGAACCCGCCGCCGACGGTTCGGTGCCGCTCTGCCTCTGCCTGCCGCAATCCGCCCTCACGGTTAATCTGCCGTACCCGGAATCCGGCATCAGCCACCACCGCATTCCTACCCGCGCGGCCACCGTCACCTCCATCACACCCGCGGGCAGCGGCGCCGTCACGCTCAGCCTCACCCTCCAACCGGACCCTGAATTCGGCACAGCGGCGGATTTCACCCCTGGCCAGTTCATGGAAGTCTCAATCCCCGGCACGGAGATCACCCGCGCCTATTCGCTCTCCAACCTGCCCAACTGGGACGGCACGCTGGAATTCCTCATCCGCCTGCAACCCGGCGGCGCTTTCTCCACCTGGCTGGCGCAAACTGCTAAACCCGGCGACGCGCTCACCCTGCGCGGCCCCGCCGGCCGCTTCGTGCTGGACGAAATCAGCCCGCGCCCACGCTGCCTGGTCGGCGGCGGCTGTGGCTTCGCGCCGCTGCTCTCCATGCTGCGCCATCTGGCGGATTTCCAGAACATGCAGCCCACGCACCTGATCTTCGGCGCCAACACCGAGGCTGAACTTGCCGTCGCCGCCCCCCTGAAGGCTTTGGCCGCGCAACTGCCGAACCTCACCATCTGCTACGCCGTGTGGCACCCGCAAGCCGCTTGGCACGGTTTTACCGGCACCGCGGCGGACGCCTTGGCGCAATACCTCGCCACCGCCACGGACTTGCCGGACGTCTACTTGTGCGGCCCGCCGCGCTTGGTGGAAGCCGTCACCAATGTCGCGCAGGCGCGCGGTATTCCCCCGGCGCGCATCTACACCGAGCAAGTGCAACTACGCTGATTGCGCTTAGAGACTGTTAAGCACGCCGCTCTATCCTGACGCCGGACTGTCCGTGACCGGTATTCAGCTTCCTGCCGTTATCTGGGTGCTGTGAGCGGAACGTCTTGGCGTGCGACCCGTTTATGCCGGCCCTTTGTGGTCCGGCATAAACGGTGAGTCGCCCGCCTGATTTTTTGCGTGTAAACCGTTAGAGATAGGCGCAGCTTACAGATTGCGCGAAATCAACTCACGCATAATCTCCGAGGTGCCTCCATAAATACGCTGCACGCGCGCATCGGCAAACAACCGGCAGATTTCGTATTCCCGCATAAAGCCATAGCCGCCGAAGAACTGCAGGCACTGGTCAACCACGCGGCCATGCATTTCCGTCGCCCACAGCTTGGCGATGGAAGCCGCCTCGCCGGTCAGCTCGGATTTAATATGCTGCGCCAGGCACTGGTCAAAAAACGCCCAGCCCACGGCGAGGTCCGCTTTCAAATCCGCGAGCTTGAAACGCGTGTTCTGCTGCGCTCCCACCGGTTTGCCGAACGCCACCCGCTCCTTCACATAGGTGCAGGTAATATCAAAAGCTTTCTGCGCCGAGGCGAGCGACTGGCAGGCAATCGCCAAGCGCTCCTGCGGCAGCTCGCTCATCAAAATCCCCATCGCCCCGCCTTCCGCACCCAGGCGGTTGGTCACCGGCACGCGGACCTCATCGAAGAACAACTCCGAGGTATCGGCGGAGAGATGCCCCAGCTTGTGCAGGTTACGGCCACGGCGGAAACCAGGGCGGTCGGCTTCCACCACAATCAGTGTCATCCCGCGCGAGCCAGCATCCACCGCCGTGCGCGTCACCACAATTACGTAGTCGCAATGCTGGCCGTTGGAGATGAACGTCTTCTGCCCGGAGATCACATATTCGTCGCCATCGAGCACCGCGCGGGTACGGATACCCTGCAAATCACTCCCGGTGCCCGGTTCGGTCATCGCAATGGCAAACACCGCATCGCCCGAAACCATCCCCGGCAGCCAGCGCTGCTTCTGTTCCTCATTGGCGACGCTCAGCACATACCCGGCGCAAACATCGCTATGCACCGCAAAATCCGCGCCCGGCCCGGTGAACCCGGCGTAGAACAATTCCTCAGTAACAATGGTGTTGAAACGGAAATCCCCGCCCACGCCGCCGTATTCCTCCGGAATCTGCGGGCAGAGCAACCCGGCCTCGCCGCCTTTGCCCCAATAGCTGCGGTCAACAATACCGGCCTCTTCCCACCGGTCGAAATGCGGCGCGATTTGCGTGGCGGCAAACCGGCGCACCGTTTCGCGGAACTGCTCATGTTCCTCATCGTAAATGGCGCGATGCTTCAGCACTTTAATAACTCCTACAAAACAAAAAACCCTGAACGCTCAGGCGGGAATTTTCTCCGCATGGGCCAGCAGGCAGAACGGACCGCCCAGATAAGCGGGGAACCCGGCTTCGCTCACCAAGCCATAATCGGCCAGGCGCTGGCCTTCGGCACCAAGCTCGGGCAGCAGCCGCGCGGTGGCGGCGGTGACATCTTCCAGCACCTCACGCACGGCGCGCTTGGCGGCGGTCACGGGCGCCGAGGCGTACCAGTAGTCCTTACCATTGAAATCAGCATCCGGGGCAGGGGGGGCAACCCCCGCAATCCTGAAGCCCGCGGCCACCAGCGCAGCGGTCACATCCGCCGGCCTTCCCTGCCATACCGCCGGCAGTTCCCGCAGCGCGCGGGTTACGGCGGCGGGCATGTCGCCAGCCTTCACCTTGCGCTCATATTCCGTTTTGGCGATGAACATGGTGCGGATCATGTCGCGCGCCTCCGGCCGCTGGATCAGCCCGGCAAAAATCGTCATTTCAGTGCGGATCGCCGTCTCAATATCCTGCGGGAAGCCCTGCTCCAGGCATTCCAGAATCGCCAGCGGCGCCGGGTAATGCCCCAGCGTCTCCGCCAGAATTTTGCTCCGCGTGGCGGCGATCAGCCCGCCCAGCCGCGCCACATCAGGGTGCTTCCAGTTCGCGTCATCCCAAGGCTGGTGCGCCACGGGGTTGGAGAGAATCCAGCGTTCCGCGGCCGCCACTTCCTCGCCCGGCGCCACCAGCTCACTGGCAAGCCCCGCGTCCAGCGCGTCCTGTCCGGAAAGCCGGCCACCCGTCAACAGAATCGGCAGCGTTTTCTCCAGCCCCACCACGCGCGGCATGCGCTGCGTGCCGCCCGCGCCGGGGAGCAGGCCAACCAGTGATTCCGGCAGACCCATCGCCACCTTCGGCGAATTCACCAGCACGCGGTAATGCGTACCCAGCGCCAGTTCGCAACCGCCGCCCAGCGCCAGGCCCGCAATGGCCGTGGCCACCGGCTTGCCGCAGGTCTCCAGCGCGCGCACGGCGGCGCTGAGCTGGAAAAAATGGTCAAATGCAAGTTTGAAACGTTCCGCCGGCGGTGCGGCCATAATCATGTCATAGGCCTGCCCGAGTTCTATCAGGTCCGCCCCCGCGCAGAACGCGGAGGTTTTACCCGAGCGCACCACCACGCCGCGCGCATCGCGGCACTTCACCCAGGCGGCAAAATCGCCCAAATCCTTAATGGCGGCGTTCGAGAACACGTTCATGGAACGGCCCGGCATATCAAAAATCAGATGGACGATGCCCTGCGGCGTCGTCTCAACCCTGAACTGCGTCAATTCGAGGTTTTGTTGCATTTCTTAATCTCCTCCAAGCCTGGACGCTAGCAACGCGCCGGAGTTGGGGAACAGGTCTAAAGTGTGGCTCCTTACAGCTATCCAGGAGCAGCCGTTTCACGAACAGATACTACACCCAGGCACGCAACGCGGCGCGGGCGGCGTCGAACTCCATGACCAGCCGGTCGATGTAATCAGCCGCCGGCTCCACATGGTGAACCGCGCCAATGCCCTGGCCAGCACTCCAAATGTCGCGCCATGCCTTAGGGTTGGCGCCGCCGTCGGCAATGCTGATCTTCGCCCCCTCGGGACGGCTCAGCTTGGCCGGGTCCAGCCCATTGGCCTCAATCGAAGGCCGCAGGAAGGTCGCGTTCACCCCGGTGAAGCAGTTGGTCACGATCACGTCGCGCGAGTCGGAAGTCCGCACCATTTCCTTGAACCCATGCGCGGTATTGGCCTCCAGGCTGGCCAGGAACGGCGAGCCGATATAGGCAAAATCCGCCCCCATCGCCAGCGCGCCCAGAATGCTCTGCCCGGTGGCAATGCAGCCGGAAAGGGCGAGCGGCCCCTGCCACCACGCCCGCAACTCCTGCACCAGCGCAAACGGCGACATATTGCCGGTATGCCCACCGGCCCCCGCGCACACCGCAATCAACCCATCCACCCCGGCTTCCGCGCATTTTTCCGCATGCCGGTTGCTGATGACATCGTTGAAAACCAACCCGCCGTATTCATGCACGGCGGTCACGATATCCTTCGGCGCCGCCAGGCTGACAATCGCCAGTTTGACCTTATGCGCCAGCAGCAGCGCCAGGTCCGGCTCCAAGCGCGGGTTGGACGCATGCGCCACCAGGTTCAGCGAGTACGGTGCCGCCGGCTGCTCCGGATTCGCGGCATCATGCGCCGCCAGCGCTTCCTCGATCTCGCTCAGCATCTCGTCCAGCTCAGCCGTCGAGCGTGCATTCAGCGCCGGGATGGAGCCGATGACCCCACTGGTGCATTGCGCGATCACCAGCGCCGGGGAGGTCGCAATGAACATCGGCCCGCCGATGAGCGGCAGGCGCAGTTTTTCGCGAAGCTCCGGCGCAATGCTGGTGTTGCCAATCATCACACCGGGTCCCAGGTGAACACATCGCCCGAGCGCTGCAGCGGGTAAAAATCATTCTCGAACATCGGGAACACCCGTTCGGCAATGCTTTCCGGCGTCCAGCCCTCGGCGGTATGCGCGGTGCGGATCGGGCGCGGCTGCGAGAACAGATAAATCTCGTTGTTGCGCACGCCAAAAATCTGCCCGCTCACTTTCGCCCCCGCATCACTGCCAAGTGCTACCACAAACGGCGCGATTTTTTCCGGGACCAACTTCTTCAACCCTTCCACTCGCTTTTGCTGCTCGGGCGTCTCATTGGGGATCGAGCTAACCATCCGCGTCCACGCAAACGGCGCCACCGCGTTGGAGCGCACATTAAAACGCTGCATGTCCAGCGCAATGGATTTGGAAAGCCCGACAATGCCCATCTTGGCGGCGGCATAATTCGCCTGGCCAAAATTGCCGACCAGGCCGGAGGTCGAGGTCATGTGAATATACGCGCCCGAAGCCTGCTCCTTGAAGAACGGGGCGGCGGCCCGGCTCACGTTAAAGCTGCCCTTCAGATGCACCGCGATCACCGCATCAAAATCGTCCTCGGTCATCTTGTGGAACAGCACGTCGCGCAGATTGCCTGCGTTGTTCACCACCACGTCGATCCGCCCAAAATTATCAATCGCCGCCTGCACCATCGCCTGCCCGCCGGCCCAGTCTGCCACGCTATCGCTATTGGCAACGGCCTGCCCGCCAGCGGCGATAATCTCGTTCACCACCTCCTGCGCGGGTGAAACACTGCCCGCATCCTGCCCGGTCAGCGACACGCCGAGATCATTCACCACCACGGCGGCGCCCGCCTTGGCGAATTCCAGCGCAATGCCACGGCCCACGCCGCGTCCGCCGCCGGTTACGAGTGCAACTTTTCCATTCATCATGGTCATCGGTAAATTTCCCTGAACTTAGTGATTGTGTAACTGAAACGTATTAAATCGGTGGATGCATTTGCACATTCTTGTACAGCGGGAAATCCTTGCCCACGCCGTACTCGATAATGCCGTAGCCAATGTCATCGCCGTCGCGCACTTCGATCACATGGTCGGAGAGCGTGCGCACCAGCTTGCGGGTTTCGGGGTCGCTCAAATCCCAGCGTTCATGCTCGGAATGGAACTTTCCCTTGTCATCGCCCTGGAACCAGCCATGCAATCCGCCATAGAGTCCACCTTTAAGGTAGTAGCGCCCCGGCAGAGTACGAATCTGAATCTTCCGCGACGAGCCATCGGCGAAATGCAACTCAAACTCCGCACTCTCCACCGTCTGCCCGCGCGGGTCATCGGCAAAGTTGAAGTCATACTTCACATCTTCCAGGAGCGAGCCCGGCTTGGCCCGCTCACCCACGGCGAAAACCTCCTCGCCGGAAAGGTAAATCTTCTCGCCCGGCGCGCGCTCCTTAAAGAACACATGCAGCCCCCGTGTCGGGAACTGCACCGTCACCCAGGAGTACAGAAACGGCGGATAAAACGTCACCGGCGGATGGCTCTCATCGGTGCGCATTTCGGCGCGAATTCCCCAGCTATGGTCGCGCTGCCCCTGCCAACTCTCGGCACCCATGTCATAGGTCTTGTCGCCGATTTTCAGCCAGCCCGTGTAGCGCCCCAACTGTTCCGCGCGTGCCATATGCTCGGTCACGCGCCCCTGGCGGCGGCGGTAGTGCTGCTCTTCCTCATGCGGGTTCATCGTCGCGATGAATTCCATATCAAAACTAATCGGCGAGTCATTCTCCGCCAGTGTCAGCCGGTGCCGCCGCAACCCTTCGATCACCTCAATCTTCAACGGCCCGATTGTCGTCTCCAACGGGTTCGGCCGCGCGCGGCGCGAGACACGAAAATTGTACTGAATTCCATCAACTTCCACGCCCGCGAACGCATCCATCACGTTGCGGTTGGGGTGGTAGCCAAGCCCAATGTCAAACACCACATTGCCCGCCGGCACCAAATGGCCGGTGTACCACAGCCGTTCCATCCACGCCGGGTCACTCGTGCCCACATGGTCAAACGTCGTGGGCGTCTGGTGGCCGATTAAATCGTCCTGTGGTGTCAGCATTTACGCCTCCTGTTCCTTGCCGAGCGAAATTTCCGCGAACATCGGTTTCGCACTGGTTTTCAGCTCATGTTTCAATTGCCGGTGAATATACGCCCTCACCGCCGCATCGCCCGCCGGATGCTCATGCGCCGCCAGCCAGCCGATCAACGCCGACACCGCCGCATCCCCCGTATCGCGCAGCTTCTCCAACTGACCCGCATCATGCGGCAGCTCATCGGGCAACAACACATGCGGCGCCTCGGCGGGCAGTTCCGCCGTTGCTTCCGCCAATTCCCGCAACGCGCCAATCTGCGCCAGCAAAAACGCCGGGGACCACGACGCCCGCAGCTGCAAACTTTTCAGCGCATAAATCACGCCATAAGCCTGGCCGCGCACAAACTCGCCTTCCAAATTCGGCAGAATCTCCCGCCGCAGCGTCTCCACCATGCCTTCAATCAAACGATCCAGGGAATTGTTCATGCGTTTGCCTCCAGCGCCTTTTCAATCTGCCGCAGCACCGGGGCAATCTGCGTGCCCATTGCCGGCATCCGCATGTCGTAAAACCCCTTGCGCTCAAACGCATAAACCCCGGCCATATGCGTGGCCGCCAGCTTTACCAGATTGAAAATCTCATAAAACCGCATGGACTCCTCACTCACCGCAAACCCGGTCTTCGCCTCATAACGCGCATAAAACTCATCGCGCGCAATCAGCTTGCCCATCAGCTTCGTGCCGCCCCGGTATTGCGGCAGGCAGAACCACGCCAGATCCTCATGCGGGTCGCCCAGATGCACCAGCTCCCAATCCAGAATTGCCGTGATTTTCCCATCAACTTCCAGGAAATTCCCCAGCCGGTAATCGCCATGGACGATACTCACGCGCGGTGCCACCGGCTGGTGCGCGCGCAACCAGCGCAGCGCGAAATCAAACATCGGGTAAGCCTTCAGCGCCCAGCGATGATAATTGCGCTCCCATTCCTCAATCTGCAGCAGCCCCGCGTTCGCCACGCTCACATTCGCTGCCAATTCCGCCAACCCCGAGCGTTGCCAGTCAATATTATGCAGCGCCCCCAGCGCATCGGTGAACTGCGCGCCCAGCGAGTGCCGGAATTCATCGCTCATCTCGCTCCCCGGCCCCCAGGGTATCGGCGCCTCGCCGCGCACCAGCTCGGAGATGAAAAACGGCGCACCGAGAATTGCCGCATCGTCGGACCAATAATACGCACGCGGTGCGGGCACATCATGCCCCTCCAGCGCCTTCAACGACAAATACTGCGGCGCGGCGCTATACGGCGCAAACAACCCAAGTGCTGGCCCCAGCCGCAAAATCAACCCCGTCACGCCCTCAATCCCCGGTGCGGGAATGGAAAACCCATAAGTGATCCACGAAAACCCAACCGCAAACCGCTTCAACGCGCCGATCTCCACCGGCCGCCCAAGTTTTTCCGTCAAATACGCATTCAGCCGCAGCACCAGCCCAGGCTCGTCATACAGATCAATAGGCTCAATTGCTTGCCCGGCGCTGCTCATCAATTTATTTCCCCCGGCTCTGGCATTATCTCTGTATTGGCGGTCAGCAACAGCAAACCACCCGCGCCAAGCCCCTCAATGCCACCCCATATCGGGCGATAATAAGTCCCACGGACCGAACTTTTGTGTGGCTCCGTCCGCCACGCCTCCCGATAACAAGAAGCCAATCGGAGGCCCCACAGGGCCTCTTCATCTCATGGAGGAGAGCTTAGATGATCGAGCGTACCTTATTCCGCGAAGAGCACAACATATTCCGGGAGTCGGTCCGCCGCTTCGTCGAACGCGAAATCGTGCCCTTCCACGCGCAGTGGGAGGAAGACGGCATCGTCCCGCGCGAACTCTGGCTGAAAGCCGGCGCCGAGGGGTTGCTGTGTTGCACCGTGCCGGAAGAATACGGCGGACTTGGCCTTGATTATCTGTTCGATGTCGTGGTCTTCGAGGAACTCTGGCGCGCCGGCGCCTCCGGCCCGGGCTTCCTCATCCATACCGACCTCGTCGCCACCTACATCCTTTCCTTCGGCACCGATGAACAAAAGCGCAAGTGGCTGCCCAAAATGGTTAGCGGCGAGGCGATCGGCTCGCTGGGCATGACCGAACCGCACGCCGGCTCCGACCTCAAAGCCATCCGCACCAAAGCCACCCGCGACGGCGATGACTTCGTCATCAACGGCCAGAAAGTCTTCATCTCCAACGGCCAGATGTGCGACATCCTGGTCCTCGCCACCAAAACCGACGGCGCCGCCGGTGCCCACGGCATCACCCTCTTCCTGGTCGAAGGCGACCGCGAGGGTTTTCACCGCGGCCGCAACCTCAGCAAGCTGGGCATGAAGGCGCAGGACACCTCCGAGCTGTTCTTCGACAACGTCCGCATCCCCGCCACCAACCTGCTGGGCCAGGAAGGCAAGGGCTTCCAGCAGATGATGACCAAACTCGCGCAGGAGCGCCTCGCGCAGGCCATCCGCTCCGCCACGGTAACCGAAACCGTCATCCAGTGGACGGTCGACTACACCTCCGAGCGCAAGGCGTTCGGCCAGACCATCGCCGACTTCCAGAACACCCAGTTCGTGCTGGCGGATTTGCACACCAAGGCAACCGTCGCCCGCGTCTACACCGACAAATGCATCGAGCTGTTCATGCAGGGCAAGCTGGACTCCGTGGACGCCGCCATGGCGAAAATGTTCGTCTGTGAGCTTCACTGCGAAGCCGTCGACAAATGCCTGCAACTCTTCGGCGGCTGGGGCTATATGTGGGAATATCCCATCACCCGCGCCTACGCCGACGCGCGTATCGTCAAAATCGCCGGTGGCTCCATCGAGATCATGAAGACCATCATCGCCAAACAAATGTTCGCGGGCAAGCTCACCAAACCCGCCAGAAACAAAGAATAAAAGGAACTCAACCATGGTTTCACCGTTTCGCAGCAACGTCCTCGCGGACAAGCGCATCCTCGTCTCCGGCGGCGGCACCGGCCTGGGCCGCGAGATCACCCGCGGCTTCGCCCAGCACGGCGCCACCGTCTACATCTGCGGCCGGCGCGAAGGCGTCCTAGCCGAAACCGCGGCCGAAATCAGCGCCGAGACCGGCGGCAAGGTCATCGGCATCGGCTGCAACCTGCGCGAGCCGGACTCCATCACCGCGATGGCCGATCGCATCTGGCAGGACGGCGCGCTGACCGGCCTGGTCAACAACGCCGCCGCCAACTTCATCTCCCCCACCAAAGACCTCACCCCGCGCGGCTACGAGGCCATCCGCTCCACGGTGATGGACGGCAATTTCTACGCGACGCTGGAAGTCGGCAAACGCTGGATCGCGGCCGGCCAGCGCGGCTCCATCGTCAGCAACCTCGTCACCTGGGTATGGACCGGCTCGGCCTTCGTCGTCCCCTCCGCCATGGCCAAAACCGCGTTGCACGCCATGACCATGTCGCTCGCCGTCGAATGGGGCCCCTACGGCATCCGTCTCAACGCGGTCGCGCCCGGCGCGTTCCCGACCGAAACGGCCTGGGAAAAACTCAGCCCCATCCCCGAAGCCTCGGTCGGCGCCAGCTCGGCGGACGAAGTGCCAATGCGCCGTTTCGGCGAGATGCCGGAACTGCAGAACCTCATGATCTTCCTGCAGGCCGACGGCTGCGACTACCTCACCGGCCAGACCATCGGCATCGACGGCGGCCACCATTTGGCCGCCCCCAGCACTTTCGCCGGCCTCTCCAAACTGACCGACGAACAATGGGGCCGCGCCCGCGAAGCCATCAAAGCCTCCTCCGCGAAGGAAAAAGCCCAGCGCACCGTTTAATTCTCCAACTCCCCAACTTTAGGTAGGTTCGCCGGTCTAAAATTTAAACCAAACCGTAACCGTACGAGTTTATCCTACGCAAACTCGTAGTGACGTTTCCTCCCTAAACTTGGCGGTGCTTTCGGGCACCGCCTTTTTTCTGTCTGCTGCTTCTGTCTGCGGCTCTGGGAGTTTCTGGTGCGGGTGGGGGGACTCGAACCCCCACAGGACTATGTCCCAACGGATTTTAAGTCCGGTGCGTCTACCATTCCGCCACACCCGCACACGGCCCCGTCTATAAGGGCTCACCCGAGCGAAGCCAAGAACCCGCCCCGCCCGCAAATCATCCATTGACGCGGCGCGGCCACCCTTGGCAGCACAACCTCCATGGCCCGCCCACCCCGCACCCCCGCCAAACCAACCGCCAAGGCAAAACCCGCCCCGCCGCCCCCCGCGCGCGCAAAAATCCACATCCGCGCCCGCCGCCACCTGCGCGTCGCCACCTTCATCCTGCGCCATCTTACCATCATCGCCATCTGGGGTGCGGTCACCCTCGGCCTCGCCGGGCTCTGGTTCACCTGGGACATGCCGAATCCCGCCACCGCCGTCACCACCGCCCGCCGCCCCGCCATTTTGCTGCTGGACCCCGCCGGCCACCTCGTCGCCCGCTTCGGCGACGCTTCCGGGAACGTCGTCCTCCCCGCGGCCCTGCCGCCCTACGTTCCCGCCGCCTTCATCGCCATCGAGGACCGCCGTTTCTACGCCCACGGCCCGTTCGACCTGCAAGGCATCCTCCGCGCCGGCGTCTCCGACCTCTTCCACCGCCGCATCGTCCAAGGCGGCTCCACCCTCACGCAGCAGGTCGCCAAAACCCTGTTCCTCACCGACAAACGCACAATGCGCCGCAAAGTGCAGGAAGCCGTCCTCAGCCTCTGGCTCGCCAAACACTATTCGCAAGCCGACATCCTCGGCATCTACCTCAACCGCGTCTACCTGGGGGAGGGCGCTTATGGCATCGACGCCGCCGCCAGACTCTACTTCGGCGTCCCCGCGGAAAAACTAACCCTCGCCCAGGCCGCCATCCTTGCTGGCCTGCCCAAAGCCCCCTCCAACCTCAACCCGCTCGCCAACCCGCAAGCCGCCGCCGCTCGCGCGACCGAGGTGCTCGACGCCATGGTCGCCACCCAGGCCATCACCCTGGATCAGGAAAACCTTGCCGAAGCCCAGCTCGCCAACGCTGCTTCCCCCACCTCGCGCACCTCCTGGTTCGCCCTTTGGCTCATGCAGAGCCAAGGTGCCTCCATCCCCGAGGGCGAGGACGTCACCCTCAACACCACCCTCAACGCCGGTCTGCAAACCGTCGCGGAAGCCGCACTCGACAACACCATCTCCCTCCAAGGCCCCGCCTACAACGTCGCCCAAGGCGCGGTCGTGGTGCTCGACGCCCGCACCGGCGCGGTCCGCGCCCTGGTCGGCGGCGTGGGTGACCGCGAGGGCTACAACCGCGCCACCCTCGCCCGCCGCCAGACCGGCTCGGCCATCAAACCCATCGTCTGGCTCGCCGGCCTGCGCGCCGGCATGTCCCCATCTGACACCGTGTTCGACGGCCCTCTCTATTTCCGCGGCTATCACCCGCACGACTATGAGGCCAACTACCGCGGCAACGTCTCCATGACCGAGGCACTGGCCGATTCCATGAATACCTGCGCCATTCGTATTCTGCTCCGCGCCGGCGGCGCCCGCCGCGTCATCGCATTGGCACACGACCTAGGCCTCAACGATAATTTCCCAGACGACGCCACCATGGCGCTCGGTACCGGCGCCGTCGGCGTCATGCAACTCGCTGGCGCCTACGCCACCTTCTTCAACGGCGGCAACCGCGTCATCCCCTACGGTGTCTCCGCCATCAACGGCACACCCGTATCAAACCCCGGCCCGGTCCCTGTCGTCAGCCCCAACCAAGCCCAGGCCATCGCGTCCATGATGCGTGCCGTCGTCACCGGCGGCACCGGCAAAGCCGCCTTCATCCCAACAGAATACACCGCTGGCAAAACCGGCACCACGCAGGACTACCGCGACGCTTGGTTCATAGGCTACGCCAACGGCGACATCATCGCCGTCTGGCTCGGCAACGACGACAACTCCCCCACCAACAAAATGCTCGGCGGCACCTTGCCGGCGCAGATTTTCAAGGTAATCGCGTCGAGCCTGTCTTAGCCCCACCCAGTGCCAGCCACGCGATGCTGCAAAACACCAGCGCCTCCAGCACAATATAAACAAAGCACGCAGCGGCGTTGCGCGTGACCTCGAAGGGAAACAGATACGCCGTCAAGTACAGTGCCAGCACCGGCGTAGTCAGGCGCATCCCCCGCCCGGCCATCCACACTCCGGTCAGCAACAGCGCCACCACCACAAACACCGTATCATAAACATAGTCATGCGGCGCCGCGAGCGCGGTCCCCGCCAGCAACGCAGCCACCGCCAATCGGTAGTCAGCCCGGCGGAAGCAAAACCACACCACAAGCGCGATCCCCAAACCGCCCATACCCTGCGCCGCCAAGGCAATCCCCGCCGGCACATGCAGGTCCAACGCCCCAGCGTCGATGGCCGCCATCAACGCCGCGTTCCCTTGCGTCACGTGCTGGTATAGCGGCAGCACCCGCCACCACGCCGCCCACATCTCCGGCGGAAACACCAGCAACGAGACCCCCACCATCGCCAGCGCGGTCAACACAGTGGCCACAATCACCCGCCAGTCCCCGCGCGCCAGTAAGGCAACGGGCACCAGCACGCCCAACTGCGGCTTCAGCGTCAACAGTCCAAAGGCGACGCCCGCCAGCACCGGGCTCGTCGGCACCCAGGCGAACCCCGCCACCAGCAGCGCCGTGCCAAAAAACGCGGTTTCCCCAATTGCGGCATTCATCAGCGAGGCCGGGGCCAGCACCATCGCCAGCAGCGCGAACCGGCGGAACGGCGGTTGAAACATCAGCCAGCCGGAGCCAGTCAGCAGCGCCAGCCCGGCCACGGTCCACAAGGCTTTGGCCGGCCCAATGGGCAAATGCCCCAGCCACACAATGGCCGCCAGAAAATCCGGTGGATAAGGGCAGGGGTAAAATCCGGTAAAATCCGGCGCCACCGCCTCCTGAAACACCTGCAACCGTGGGAAATCATAAATCCCGCTCCCCGGATGCAGCACGGAGAACCGCGCAAACGACCAGATGCCGAAAAAATCCTCATGTGCGTCCGGGCCAAGCCAGCCGATTCTCACCAGATCGTACAGCGCCACCGCCGCGCAAACCGCCAGTATTGCCGTCAGGCACCACCGCAGCGCCCGCCCGTTTATGTCCCAGCCGGACTCTACGGGCGGCAAACCTTAACGCCCCATCGCCGTCAGCATAAACCGCCGCTTCAGCCGCGGCATCCGCTCCACCGCCGCCAGCCCCACATCCCGCGCCAGCCGCAGCAGCGGGTTGTTGGTGGAAAACAGCCGGTCCAGCGCATCGGTCGCCACCAGCATCAACATATTCGCCGGCCGCCGCGCTGCCTGATACGCGGCCAGCACCTCCGGCACGCCGCAATCCTCCACACCCGCCAGTAGTTCCACCAGCGCCAGCGCGTCCAAAAACCCCAGGTTCAGCCCCTGGCCCGCAATCGGATGCACCCCATGCGCGGCATCGCCGATCAGCGCGAGGCGCGTGTCATAATACCGCGCCGCGTACATCGCCGAGAGCGGATACGTCCACCGCCGCCCCACCAGTTCCGCTGTCCCCAGGTGATCCCCCAGCCGCTTGCGCACCTCGCTCAGAAACCGCACGTCATCCAGGGCCGCCAGCCGCTTCACGATCTCATGCCGGTCGGTGAACACAATCGCCGAGAGGTGAGGGTGCTCCGCGGTCCCGGTCATCGGCAGCTGCGCGAACGGCCCGCCGGGCAGGAAATGCTCCAGCGCCACGCCCTCATGCGGCTTCTCATGCGCAATGGCGCACACCACGGCGGATTGTCCATACTGCAGCCGCGTCACCGGTATCCCAGCCTGCCCGCGCAGTTGCGAGCCACGGCCGTCCGCCGCCACCACCAGCCCGGCGGTGAACACCTCATCGCCCACCACCACGCGCACGCCATCGGCATCACGCGTCACCTTCGCCTCCGCCGGCGCGCGCAGCGTCACCCCCGCCGCATCATGCAGCCGCCGGTTAATCGCAATGCGCAGGCTCCGCGCCTCGATGATCCAGCCGAACGCGCTATCCCCCACCGCGCCCGCATCAAAATGCAGCCGCAGCGGCGAGGCCGGGCGCCCGACCTTTCCATCCGTCACGTCGATCTTAACAATAGGGCAGGGGGCAAAAGGCAGCGCCTCCCAAAACCCGGCCATATCCAGCAGCCGCTTGCACCCCGCCGCAATGGCATAGGCCCGCCCATCGAAATCCGGGTGCTCCATCGGCGGCAGCGCGGCCCGGTCCACCAGCAGCACGCTCTTACCCTGCGCGGCCAGGGCGCAGGCCAAAGCCCCGCCGACCGGCCCGGCCCCGATGATCGCAATGTCATGGCTGAATGTCATGCCGCCAATCTGGCAGACTCGGCCCGCACCGCCAAGCACCCCGGCGGTTTTACCTGGCGGACTGAACTGCCCACGCATTGCCCATAAAATCGCCTTTAATTTGTGCAGTTCCGTTTTAGTGGACAAGCTGTAACCGGCTAACCCCGCGCTTAAAGTTTGCGCAAGGTGTTGGCACGGAAGCTGCAAGACATCTCGCGATGCGACGTGGCCGTGAAACCGCGAGGCATCTTGGTGCAACACACACACGGCTGGGATGTTATGGAGACGAGAGAATGACAATTGTTCAAGCACTGCCGGGGAACTGGCTCGATACAGGCGATAACGCCTGGCAGTTGACCGCCGCGACGTTCGTCGGGATCATGAGCATTCCGGGACTGGCTTTGCTGTATGGCGGTGCTGTCAAGAAAAAATGGGCGGTTAACTCCGCTTTCATGGTATTTTACGCCTTTTCGGCCGTTCTCATGGTCTGGGTGCTATGGGCGTATAATATGTCCTTCGGCAAACCATGGTTTAATGTTCCCGGCTTCCTTGGCTCTGGCGCGTGGATCGGCCATCCAAGCCCCACCACCTCGGCGTACAACATGGAGCGGGAAGCCATCATTCCCTCGGCCGCCGGCGCCATGCCCGCACTGGGCTACGGCATGGCCACAATGGTCTACTTCCAGTTCGTGTTCGCCGCGATCACCCCGATCATTCTGCTCGGCGCGATCCTAGGGCGCGTCTCTTTCAAAGCCTGGATGATCTTCGTGCCGCTGTGGACAACCTTCATCTATTCCGTCGGCGCCTACTCCCTGTGGGGCGGCGGCTGGCTCGGCTCCATGGGCGTGATCGACTACTCCGGTGGTTACGTCATTCACTTGGCGGCCGCGTTCTCCGGGTTCACCGCCGCCGCTGTCATCGGGCCGCGTATGGCGCGTGACCGCGAAAACTTCCAGCCCAACAACCTGCTCATCACCATGGCGGGCGCTGGCCTGCTCTGGCTCGGCTGGTCTGGCTTCAACGGCGGTGACCCGTTCACTGCCAACGCCGATGCCGGCGTGGGCGTGCTGAACACCCATACCGCCACCGCCGCCGCCCTGCTCACCTGGGTTGCGCTGGACGTGCTGGCCTACGGCAAGCCCTCCATCCTCGGTGCGGTCAACGGCATGATCTGCGGTCTGGTCGCCATCACCCCGGCGGCTGGTTACATCAACGGCACCAGCGCCATCATCCTCGGCGTCGTCGCGGCGACCCTGCCCTGGATGACCTGGAACTGGCTCGGCAAGACCAAGCTGATGCGTAAGGTCGACGACGTGCTCGGCGTCATCCACACCCATGGCGTCGCCGCCCTGGTCGGTGGTATCGGCACCGGTATCCTCGCGGACCCCAAGATGATCGAATGGTACGGCACCAAGAACGACGCTATCAGCGTTACCGGCTGGTGGTATGGCAACTTCCACCAGGTGATCCTGCAGCTCTACGGCGCCGCTTTCATCATCGTCTTCAACGTGGTCGGCACTTTCATCCTGCTCAAGCTCATCGGCCTCTTCGTGTCGCTGCGCTTCGATGACGAAACCCTGCTGATCGGCGACGACGCGATCCATGGCGAAGAAGCCTACGCGATCTACGCGGACGGCCAGAAGATCCCGGTGATGGGCGACTAATCCGCCCCAATCGGAACCACTTCCAAGGAAACAGCGCCGCAAGGCGCTGTTTCTGTTTTTGCGCACCACGCCATGAAAACAGAAACACTTTGAAAATCAGGCGCCTCCCCGGTATAGTGAATACATGGCGGTGAATTTCGAGGCACGGCGTTTCATATCCCCAACGCTGCGGGCGCAGTTGCGCCGGCGCATGGCGGAACTGCTGGCTGTTGCCTGCGCCCTGGCCGGGTTAACCCTGCTGCTCGCCCTGGTGTCCTACAGCCCGGCGGACCCATCGTTTGACACCGCAACCGCAGCCCGCACCGGCAACCTCGCCGGCCCCTTTGGCGCCACCTTCGCGGACCTCACGCTGCAAGGCTTTGGCATCGCCGGGTTTATTCCCTCGCTGGTGCTGTTGGCCTGGAGCTACAGGCTCGGCACGCGCGGCGCCGTCGGGCACCTCAAGCTGCGAATCGTCATGGGCGGCCTCGCCATGCCGCTGGTCGCCACCGCCTTGGCCCTCGGCCTCGCCATCATCCCCGGCCCGCCGGTTTCCTGGCCCGTGCCTGCGGGCATAGGCGGCACCGCAGGCGGCATCCTCTCCAGCGCCTTTTTCGCCGCCGGTGCCTCCGTGCTCGGCCGCGTCGGCAGCGGCATCATGATGCTGCTCATTCTCATCCTCGCCATGTCCGCCTTTGGCTATGCGCTGGGCTTCACCCCCGGCGAATGGCGCTCCGGCGGAGCCAAGGCCGCCCGTGCCGCCGCCGTCTCCGTCGCGCAGAGCCGCCGCGGCGCCGAAGCCGTTACCTCCTGGATCACCCCGCTATTCGCCGGTACGCCTCCCGCTCCCGCCCGTTCCTGGGGCGGCGCCGTCATTGAGCCCCGCGCGCAACCCGCGCCGCCGGACGAGATGGATGACGAGTCGCCGATCCCCTTCCTACCGCTGCGCGCCAAGCCGGTCATCAAAGCCGCCGCCCCGGCTAAAAAAGCCCCAGCCAAGCAGGAGCGCCTGCCCTTGCTGGAAGCAGGCTGGAACTTCCCGCCGCTGGACCTGCTGCGCCCCGCCCCGCCGCGTGCCTCCACCGGCCCCAGCGCCGAGTCGCTGGAATCCAACGCCCGCCTGCTGGAAACCGTGCTGCAGGACTACGGCGTGCAGGGCAAAATCGTCGAAATCCGCCCCGGCCCGGTGGTCACCCTCTACGAGCTGGAGCCCGCCCCCGGCATCCGCTCCTCGCGCGTCATCGGCCTGGCTGACGACATCGCCCGCTCGCTCTCCGTCGTCGCCGTGCGCATCGCCACCGTCTCGGGCCGCAACGTCATCGGCATCGAGGTCCCCAACGCCAAGCGCGAGACCGTCTACCTCTCCGAGCTCCTGGGCTCGGAAATGTGGGACAATCAGTCCGGCAAACTCTCCATCGCCCTGGGCAAGGACATTTCCGGCGCCCCCATTGTCGCCGACCTCGCCCGCATGCCGCATCTGCTCATCGCCGGTACCACCGGCTCGGGTAAATCCGTCGGCGTCAACGCCATGATTATGAGTTTGCTGTTCCGCCTCTCGCCGGAGCAGTGCCGCCTCATCCTCATCGACCCAAAAATGCTGGAACTCTCCGTCTACGACGGCATCCCGCATCTCATGGCCCCGGTCGTCACCGAACCCGCCAAAGCCGTCGCCGCGCTCAAATGGGTGGTGCGCGAAATGGAACGCCGCTACCGCTCCATGAGCCAGCTCGCCGTGCGCAACATCGCCGGCTACAATGAGCGTGTGGACGAAGCCCGCTCGCGTGGCGAAGTCGTCACCCGCCGCGTGCAAACCGGTTTCGACTCCGAAACCGGCAAGCCTGTCTTCGAGGACCAGCCGCTCGCCCTCGAACCTCTCCCCTTCATCGTCGTCTTCATCGACGAAATGGCCGACCTCATGATGGTCGCGGGCAAGGAAATCGAAATCGCCGTGCAGCGCCTCGCCCAGATGGCCCGCGCCGCCGGCATCCACGTCATCATGGCCACCCAGCGCCCCTCGGTGGACGTCATCACCGGCACCATCAAAGCCAACTTCCCCACCCGCATCAGCTTCCAGGTCATCTCCAAGTTCGACAGCCGCACCATTTTGGGCGAGCAGGGGGCCGAACAGCTCCTCGGCCAAGGCGACCTGCTCTACATGCAAGGCGGCGGCCGCATCACCCGCGTGCATGGCCCCTTCGTATCGGACCAGGAAGTCGAAGCCGTGGTCGCCTTCCTGCGCGAGCAGGGCGAACCCGCCTATCTGGATGAAGTCACCGAACCCATGGAGGACGACGGCGGCAGCGCTTCCGGCGGCGCCACCGGCGGCAACACCACGGGCGAAAACGCGCTATATGACCAAGCCGTCTCCCTGGTCGCGCGCGAGGGCAAGGCCAGTACCTCCTTCATCCAGCGCCACCTGCAAATCGGCTACAACCGTGCCGCCAAGCTCATCGAGCAAATGGAGAAAGACGGCGTCGTCAGCCAAGCCAACCATGTCGGCAAGCGCGAGGTCCTGGTCCGCCGCGAAAAAGATGAGTAGCGGGCGTTTGCGCTTAAATGATATATATATAATATCGCCTATAGCATGAGCATATTGCGCAACATTCCCAGCGGCGGACCAAATATCAGCAGCGTGCCGCTGCGTGCGGATAAGTTCGGCCTATCCCAGCCGTTCCTGAGCGTGGAAGACCGGCATAAGCTGGCCCTCATTGCCTCGCTGCGGCACTTCAATGCCGGTGAGCTCATATGCAATGAGGACGATCAAGCCACCTTCATCTTCAACATCGCGTCCGGCGTGGCAAAATCCTACAGTTTTCTGCCGGAAGGCAAAGAGATCATTCAGGGCTTTTTCTTTGCCAACGATCTGCTCGGTTTCATGGAAAATGGCCGGTACACAAACACGGTCAAAGCCATCACCCCGGTCGTGGCCTTTCAGTTCCACGTCTCCGCACTGGAAGCGTTATTGCGCACGGAACCTGACCTGCAATTGCAGTTTCTCGCAAAGACCTGTCACGAGCTACGTCTGGCGCAGCAGCACGCCATCGCCCTCTCGCAGCAAAGCGCGCAGAAGCGGCTGCTCATGCTGCTCAACCTCGTGAGACTGCACAATGAACCGCAGGCGCAGGCGGCGCGGCAGATCCACTTGCCCATGAGCCGGGCAGACATCGCCGACTATACCGGCCTGGCGGTCGAAACCGTCAGCCGAAACCTGCACCAGCTCCAGCGCCAGGGGGTAATCCATTTGATTTCCCCGCAATGTATTGAAATCGCCGATGAACACATTTTCACGGCGGCGCTGGCCCAGGAATCTTAGCCGCCAGCGGGCTGCATAAAATTGCTGCACCGCAAAATTTTCTCGCCCAAACCCAGGTTCTGTGCCAGAATAAGCCTTCATTCCATCATGGAGGAGGTGCCCATGCTCGATCAGCCGGCCGTGAATCTGTTCTCCCATAACAAACCTGCCGACACGCCCTGGCGTACCGACGGCTTGCGGGACTTCTTTCTCTATCGCGACCTTGGCGTCGCCGCCGCCACCGGCCACCGCGTCATTGCCCAACTGGTCAAAGCCAACCCGGCGCACCCGCCCGAACACGGCACCGGCTGGCACCAGCACATCGCCGATTTCCACATCGTCATCATGACCAAAGGCTGGGCCCGCTTCATGTACGGCGACCAGGAGCACCTCGTCGAAGCCGGCGATTGCGTCCACCAGCAGCCCGGCATCACGCACTACCTGTTCGATTATTCGCCGGACATGGAATACCTGGAAATTACCTCACCGGCGGATTTCGGCACCGTCGATGTCATCGGCCCCTGTCCGGTGCCCGCAGCCATCCCATGGCCCGGCACGTCCACCTAGCAAAAAGGGCCGGTGCAACCGGCCCTTTTGTAGCAATCTCCGTGGAAACCCCAGAGGAAACCTCAGAAATCCAGATCGAGTTCGATGATTTCCTGCGGCTCCTCGCGCGAATCGGCGACCCACTCCTTCATCGGCGCCCATTTCATGATGGTGTCGCAGTAGTCCTGGCAAACCGGCCCCACCGACACGTCGTAGCTCAAAAACCGCGTCACCACCGGGGCATACATTGCATCCGCGATGGTTGGCCGGCGCCCAAACAGGAACGGGCCTTTCCAGGTCGTCAGGCAGTCGCGCCAGATGCCGGTGATCCGGTCAATATCGGCCTGCGCCGAGGACCAAACAGTAAACCCGGGCTTGCGGAAGCGCAGGTTCATCGGCAGCGAGGAGCGCAACGCCGCGAAACCCGAGTGCATTTCCCCGGAAATCGAGCGGCAGCGTGCCCGCGCCACTTTCTCCGCCGGCAGCATCTGCGCATCGGGGAAATTTTCGTTCAGATACTCGGCAATCGCCAGCGTATCCCAAACGGTGACTTCGCCATGGATCAGGCAGGGCACCAAAATCGAGGAAGTGCGCATCAGCAACTCTTCCTTGGCACGCGGATCATCAGGCGAGACGCGTTCTTCGTTAAAATCAATTCCCGAGAGCTTGGCGAGGAGATACCCCCGCAGCGACCACGAGGAATAATTCTTGCTACTGATCAGCAGGGTCGCCTCGGTCATGATCACCCTTTCCTTTTCACTAAAATAGACACATGATTATCAAAGCCGATTCAACCGCACAATGCCGCACTTGCATGTTTTCTGAAGCATACCGATATCTTCTTTCGGTTTAGGATTAAATGATGATCTACCAGATGTATCAGGCGCAAGCCGATATCATGGACCCGTTCCGCATGTTCGCGCGCACCAGCAGTGCGCTGCTGCGTACAGTCACGCCTAGCGCGCCCTACGGCATCGGGCTGCGGCATATCACGGCGGCACTTGATGTTTTTGGCTATTCCGGCACCACGCACAAACGTCCTGACTACGCCATCAACGATGTCACCATCGGCAATAGTGTCGTTAAGGTTGAAGACGAGGTGGTTTATACCACGCCTTTCGCAAGTCTGGTGCATTTTAAAAAGGATTCCGGCCGCAAACAGCCGAAAGTCCTTCTGGTTGCCCCGCTTTCCGGCCATTTCGCGACCCTGCTGCGCAACACGGCTGAGGTACTGCTGCAGGATCACGACGTCTACATCACGGACTGGCACAACGCGCGCGATATTCCAGTCGAGGCCGGCACCTTCGGCTTCGACGAATACGTCGAGCATGTCATCAAATTCCTCGAATACCTCGGGCCCCGCAGCCACGTCGTCGGCGTCTGTCAGCCCACGGTCGCGGTGCTCACCGCGGTCTCCGTCATGGCCGAGGACCACAACCCCGCCACCCCCCGCAGCATGACCCTCATGGCCGGCCCGATCGACACGCGCCGTAACCCGACGCGCGTCAATCTTCTTGCCAAAACCAAGGATATTTCCTGGTTCGAGAAAAAGATGATCGGCGTCGTGCCCTGGCGCTTCCGTGGCGCCGGCCGGCGCGTCTACCCCGGCTTCATGCAGCTCACCGCTTTCGTCTCGATGAACCTGGACAAACATCTCGGCGCCCATATCCGCCAGTTCCGCTCACTCGCCACGGAAGACAACGCAGCAGCCACCGTCCACCGCGAATTCTACGACGAATACCTCGCGGTCATGGACCTCCCGGCGGAATTCTACCTGGAAACCGTGCAACGCATTTTCATGGAGCACCAGTTGCCCAAGGGCGAACTGAAATACAAAGGCCGTCTGGTCAAACCCGAAACCATCAAAAAAACCTTTGTCTTCACAGTGGAAGGTGAGCGCGACGACATTTGCGGCCTCGGCCAGACCTCCGCCGCGCTGGACCTTTGTTCCAACCTGCGCCCGTTACTCAAGCGCCACCACGTGCAAACCGGCGTCGGCCATTACGGTGTTTTCTCAGGCAAGCGCTGGGCCAATGAGATCTACCCCCTAGTCCGCGAAGTCATCCAGTTCAGCGTCTAGTTTTGAAACAGATTTTTTAAAGTACCGCCCCAGCGGCGGCGCAAAACAGCACCACCAGTATCGGCCTCGCATGTCCAGCCGTCAGCAGCAGCAGCGCCGCTCCGGCAATAGGCAAATCCCAAAAGTTCTGCACCGTGCTCAGCGTCAACAGGTTGATAAACGCCGCCCCCAGCAACCCGACCACGGCGGCATTCACGCCCATCATCACGGCTTCCAGGTTAGGGCGGGTCCGTAAAATCTGCCAATAGGGCTGGGTCGCCGCCACCACCAGCAGGCCGGGCAGAAAAATCGCCACGGTGGCAATCGCCGCCCCCCACGCGCCACCGGGTCCGCTGCCGGCCACCGCGCCCAAAAACGCCGCCACGGTGAACAGCGGTCCCGGTACGGCCTGCGCCGCGCCATACCCAGCCAGGAACAGTTGCGGCGAAATCCATCCCGGCACCACCACGGCGTCGCGCAGCAGCGGCAGCACCACATGCCCGCCGCCGAACACCAGCGCCCCGGCGCGGTAGAACGCCCCGAACAATCCCAGCGCGCCCCCGTCAGGCCCCAGAAACGCCAGCACCAGGAGCAATAAAAACATTGTCATGCATGCAAACGCTATGCGATTCGTCGCCACGGATATGCCCGCCACCGAAGGTGCCGGTTTCGCCGGCCCGCCCTGGCTCAGCGCCAGCCGCCCGATCACGGCGCCGATCACCAGCACCAGAATTTGCCCGAAAGTATCGGGTTGCAGCCCCAAAATCGCCGCCGCCAGCAGGGCCAAAGCCCGGCGCGGCGTATCCGGGCACAGGCTGCGCGCCATCACCCACACCGCCTGCGCCACCACGGCCACCGCCGCCAACTGCAAGCCATGCAGCGCCCCGCGCGCCATTGCCACGCTTTGGAACGGCACGATCCAATGCGCCAGCGCCAGCATCAGCAACGCCGAGGGCAGGGTGAACCCCACCCAGGCCGCTAAGCCGCCGCGCCATCCAGCCCGGCGCAACCCAATGCAGAACCCTGTCTGGCTGGAGGCAGGGCCGGGCAAAAACTGGCACAGCGCCAGCAGCCCCGCGTAGTCATCAGCGCTCAGCCAGCCGCGCTTTTCCACGAATTCCTTGCGAAAATAGCCAAAATGCGCCACCGGGCCGCCAAACGAGGTCAGCCCCAGCACAAAAAACGCCCGCAGCACTTCCACTGCGGAGCCCTTTGGTTCGGTGCCATCACCTTTCATTCGGCGCCCAGCAGGCGGCCGAGCTTGCGCCCAGCCAGAATATGCACATGAAAATGCGGCACTTCCTGGTGGCTGTCCGGCCCGGCATTGGAGATCAACCGGTAACCGGCCTCCTCCACCCCCAACCGCTTAGCCACCAGCGACACGGCGCGGAAAAACCCTGTAATCTCCGCAGCACTAGCCTTGGCGCCAAAATCCGCGATGGAGATGTACGCCCCCTTGGGGATCACCAGCACATGGCAAGGCGCTGCTGGCCTGATGTCGGGGAACGCCAGCGCGAATTCATCCTCATAAAGTTTTTCGCACGGGATCTCGCCGCGCAGAACCCGGGCAAACACATTCATGCTATCGTAAGCCATACCACCCCATACTGGTAACGTTACCGTGATAGCATCACATACCGGCTGTCATGTCCAACCGGATCTCCGCCAGACACCCTGAAATTTAAGGAATTTTTCTCGTGGGCAGCCCGTCCAGCGCCAGGGGCTTACGCGCCGCTTTCTCCGCAATGCCGCTCAGGCCCTCGCGGCGGCTCAATTCCGCCCATATATGCTCGGGCCGCAGCCCCGCATCCACCCACAGCACCAGCAAATGATACAGCACGTCCGCACTCTCGGCGATCAACGAGGGCTTATGCCCCGTCACCGCCTCGATCACGCATTCCACCGCTTCCTCGCCAAATTTCTGCGCAATTTTCGCGGTCCCGCGCGCCAGCAGCCGTGCCGAATGGCTCTCCGACGGACTCGCATCCTTGCGCGAGAGCACGGTCGCCCACAACCGGTCGAGCACCCGCGCGTCCGGCGCGTTCAGCGGCGGCGGTATGGTCGCGGTGCTTGCGCGCGCAACTTCCTTCTTCTTCGGCGCGGCAGTGGTGGATTTGGCGATTTTCTTGGCCATCGGCGGTTGTTGCGACTCCTCTTAATTCGCGAGTATCGCGCGCGGCAGGCGCACCGGCAAGCGCGCCTGCGTTAAAGCTTCCTTAACCTGGGCAATTGTGAACTGGCCAAAATGAAACACGCTGGCCGCCAGCAGCCCGGTCGCCCCGGCCTGCGCGCCTTCCACGAAATGCTGCAACGTGCCCACCCCGCCCGAGGCGATCACCGGCAGCCGCACCGCCGCGCAAATCCGCCGCAGCAACGCCAGGTCAAACCCCTTGCCGGTCCCGTCGCGGTCCATCGAGGTCAGCAGAATCTCCCCCGCCCCCAGGCTTTCCATCTGTTTCGCCCATTCGATTACATCCAGCCCGGTATTGGTCCGCCCGCCGTGCGAGAACACCTCCCATTTGTCAGGGCCGGACTGGCGCGCATCAATCGCCACCACCACGCACTGGCTGCCGAATTTCCGCGCCGCCTCGGCCACCAGCTCCGGCCGGCTGATCGCCGCCGAGTTAATGCTGCACTTGTCCGCGCCCGCCAGCAGCAGCTTGCGCATATCGCCGGTGCTCCTTATCCCCCCGCCCACGGTGAGCGGCAAAAACACCCGCTCGGCAGTACGCGAAACCACGTCGAGGATCGTATCCCGGTTGTCGGAGCTGGCGGTAATGTCCAAAAACGTCAGCTCATCTGCCCCGGCGGCGTCATACACCACGGCCTGTTCCACTGGGTCCCCGGCATCGCGCAGGGAGACAAAGTTTACCCCCTTCACCACGCGCCCGTCCTTCACGTCCAGGCAGGGGATCACTCGCAGTTTCAGCATGCGGCCAGCGCCTCGGCAGGCTTCAGGCTGCCGTCATAAAGTGCGCGCCCCAGAATCGCGCCGTTCAAATTCGGGCTCTGCCGCGCCGCCGCCTTTAACGCCACAATATCCGCGACTCCGGCGACTCCGCCCGAGGCAATCACCGGCACATTTACCGCATCTGCCAGCGCCGCGGTCTCCTCCAGGTTCAACCCGGTCTTCATCCCGTCGCGCGCGATATCCGTGTAAATAATCCCGGCAATTCCCGCATCCTGCAACCGCACCGCCAAATCCGTCGCCTTCAAGGTAGACGTCTCGGCCCAGCCCTCGGTCGCCACCATCCCGGCCTTGGCATCAATGCCCACCACAATCCGCCCTGGAAATTTAGCGCACGCCTCGAACACCAGCGCCGGATTCTTCGCCGCGGCACTGCCCAGAATCACCCGGTTCACCCCGGCGGCCAGCCAGCTCTCAATCCCCGCCAGATCACGGATTCCGCCACCCAACTGCACCGGCACCTTCACGCTGGCCAGAATCGCCCGCACCGCCGCGCCATTCACCGGCCGCCCGGCAAACGCTCCATTCAAATCCACCACATGAATCCAACCAAACCCCGCCGCCGCCCAGGCCGCTGCCTGCGCCCCAGGGTCCTGCCCATACACCGTCGCCTGATCCATCTCGCCGCGCTGCAACCGCACGCAGGCGCCGTCCTTCAGGTCGATCGCCGGGTATAATGTCAGTCTCATTTGGCCAGTCTCATTTGGTCAGTGTCTTGTAGTAAAAATGTCCCGCCACCGTGGCGCCCTTCACCCGCGCATAGGCCGGATGCGTACCCCAGCGCGTAAACCCGGACGCCTCATACAGCGAGATCGCGCCTTCCTGTGTCGCGCGCACGTCCAGGTTCAACACCTGATACCCCAGGTTGCGCGCATGGTCCTCGGCGCACAGCAGCATCAGCCGCGCCAACCCATGCCCGCGCGCATAGGGCGCGACGAAGTGGTGCATCAGCGTCGCGGAAAACGCCTGCGCCTCGTTATTGCGCGAAGGCCGCACCAGTTGGATCGCGCCATAGATCACGCCGTCCATCCGGCCCACGATCAACTCGCGCTCCGGCACCAGCGCCACGCCCTTAAAATATTGTTCCACCACGCTGGCCTTCGGCGGTTTCACCCAGCCAAACCCGCCCCCGTTCAGAATTGCCGCGATTGTCGCTTCGGCGAGCGCGTGCACGTCCGCCTCATCCTCAAAGCGTTCCAGGCGTTCGGCCATCAAGGTGACCGGCGGGGGCATATCATGTTTCACCGCTGCCTATTCGCGCGTGCGGCCCAGGTAATCAAGTCACCTACTGTGACGTTGTCGCTCTAAGGCGTCCATTCCAGGAAATTGCCGAGAATCTGCAAGCCCACCTGCTGGCTTTTCTCGGCATGGAACTGCGTCCCGGCACGGTTGCCATGCGCCACCATCGCCACCACCGGCCCGCCGTAATCGGTCGTGGCGATAATCTGCCCCGGATCGCCCCCGGCCAGCGCGTAGGAATGCACGAAATACGCATGGTCCCCCGGCAGCAACCCATCCAGCAGCGGGTGCGAGCCGGGTTCGAACAGCAGTTCGTTCCAACCCATATGCGGCATGCGCAGGTTTGTCGCGGGCAGGGGCCTTATCTCGCCTTGCACCCAACCGAACCCCGGCGTCACCCCATGCTCCAGCCCGCGCTCGGCCATCAACTGCATACCCACGCAAATCCCTAAAAAGGGCGCCCCCGCATCCACCCGTGCGAACATGGCCTGCTCCAACCCGTCCACCGCGGCCAGCCCGGCGGCGCAATCGGCAAACGCGCCCTGGCCCGGCAATACAATCCTATCCGCCCGCGCCACCACATCCGGGTCGGCGGTAATACGCACATCCACGCTTATGCCGCGCTGTTCCGCCGCCAGCACGAGTCCCCGCGCCGCGGAAGCCAGGTTCCCGCTGTTGTAGTCTATAACCGCGACGAGCATGCGCGTCCGATCGCAGAGGAGAGCGAGCCTGCTTGGCACGCGAGCCGCCGCGTGAATCGGCCGCGCCAAAACAAAACCACTTAGATCACGCCCTTGGTCGAGGGTATCTGCCCCGCCGCGCGCGGTTCCATCGCCACGGCCATCTTCAGCGCCCGCGCCACGGCCTTGAACGTGGCTTCCGCGACGTGATGCGCATTCGTCCCGGCCAGTTGGCGCACATGCAGGTTGAACAAGCCGTTCCCCGCCAGCGCGCGGAAAAACTCCTCGATCAGCTGCGTGTCCATGCTGCCCAGCATCGGCCGCTCAAAGCTCACCCCCCAGGCCACAAACGGCCGCCCGGAAAGATCCACCACCGCCTCCACCAGCGCCTCGTCCATCGGTACGGTAGCCTGGCCAAAGCGGCTGATGCCGCGTTTCACATCCAATGCGGAGCTAAACGTCTGCCCCAGCAAAATGCCCACATCCTCAACCGTGTGGTGCGCGTCGATATGCAAATCGCCCACCGCCTGGATGCTCAGGTCGAACAACCCATGCCGGCCGAAGGCGTTTAGCATATGGTCAAAAAACCCCACCCCGGTGGCGATCTCGGTCTTGCCGGTGCCATCAAGGTTCAGGCGGACCTGAATATCGGTTTCGGAAGTCTTTCTGCTCAGTTCAGATGTGCGTGTCATGGCTGCTGGCCTACAACAAAGCCCCGCAAATTTAAACTGGGAAGCGCCAATTCAGGTCTCGGTTGCATATTCCGGGGTTCTCTCTCCCTGGCGGCGTGCTTAAACGCTGCGCATGGCCCGGCCCGTCAGCAAAAACCTACCGATTCTCCTGGGCTTTCTCATCGCGGTCGGTCCCATGTCCACGGATATGTACCTGCCGGCCTTCCCGGCCATCGCGCGGGATCTGCACAATCCGGCGGCCCCGCAATACTCGCTGGCCGCCTATTTCATCGGCCTCGCCATCGGCCAGATGACCCAAGGCGCGCTCTCTGACCGCATCGGCCGCCGCAAGCCTCTGCTCGCCGGCCTCATCATCTACACCATTGCCAGCACCGGCTGTTGGTTGAGCTGGAACGTCGACTCCTTCATCGTGTTCCGTTTCCTCACCGCACTTGGCGCCTCCGCCGGCACCGTCATCCCGCGCGCCATGGTGCGCGACCTGGCCGATGGCCCCGCCGCCGCGAAACTGTTTTCCAAACTCATGCTTGTCATGGGCGTCGCCCCCATCGCCGCCCCCATGCTCGGCTCAGTCTGCGTGATATTCGCCAGCTGGCGGGTCATTTTCGCCGTCTGCACGCTCTACGGCGTCATCGCCACCGCGGCCATCTGGTTCCTGCTGCCCGACACCCTTCCCATCGCGCGGCGCACCCGCATCGGCTTCATCCCCGTGCTGCTCCGCTACGCCGCCATTTTCCGCGAGCGCGCCTTCCTCAGCCACGCCTGCGTCGGCGCCTTCACCTCCGCCGCGCTGTTCGGCTATCTCGCCGCCTCACCGCAGATTTTCATCAACGCATATGGCTGGAGCACCACGGACTACGCGGCTTTTTTCGGCGTCAACTCCTTCGCCTACATCGGCTTCAACCAGTTCAACCCACCACTGGTTATGCGCTTCGGCATCGCGCGCGTCATCACCATCGCCGCCGGCATCCTGCTTATCGCCTCCATCGGCCTCGCGGTCATGGCGTTTTTCCCGCATGGCCCGTTCCCCATAGCCGGCATGCTTACCTTGTCCGAAGCCGGCGTCGGCCTGCTGCTGCCCTGCTCCATGGTCGGCGCCCTCTCGCGCCACCAGGCCCATGCTGGCAGTGCTTCCGCCCTGCTCGGCACCATGCAATTCACCGGCGGCGCCATCACCGGCCTGCTCATGGGCGTGCTGGCCGACGGCACCGCCAGACCAATGGCCGCCGCGATGCTGCTATGCGCGGGGGCTGTGGTGCTTGCCGCCACCCTGCGCCCCAGTTTAAGTTTCTCTCCAACGGAGAGTTAGTAATATGACTAAGAACATCATCGGCATCCCGGCCTGCACCAAATTCATTTCCGGCTACATCCAGCACGCCACCCCGGCGCGCTATGGTGCCGCGCTAATCGCCGCGTCCGAAGGCATCCCCATCCTCATCCCGCCCGAGGGCGAGCTGATGCTCGGCCTGCTGGACCGCGTCGACGGCATCATGTTCAACGGCAGCCCCTCCAACGTCGCCCCCATGCGCTACGGCGCGGATTTTGACGCCACGCCGGACGCCCACGACCCCGAGCGCGACGCCACCACCATCCCGCTCATCCTCGCGGCGCTGGAACGCGGCATCCCCGTGCTGTGCATCTGCCGCGGCATGCAGGAACTCAACGTCGCCCTCGGCGGCACCTTGTTCCAGGAGGTCCACCTTCAACCCGGCCGCATGGACCACAGGGCAGGGGAGGGCGAGCAACGCTTCGCCGTCAAGCACGAGGTCTCGCTCACCGGCGAACTCGCCCGCATCTCCGGTACGCAAACCATCCAGGTCAACTCCCTGCACGGCCAGGCCATCGACCAGCTCGCGTCCGGCCTCGTGGTCGAGGCCACGGCGCCCGACGGCACCATCGAGGCCGTGCGCGTCGAGGGTGCAAAAAACTTCGCGCTGGCCGTGCAATGGCACCCGGAATGGGAGGTCACGCATTTCCCCGACCGCAAGCGCCTGTTCAACGCTTTCGGCGAGGCCTGCGCCGCCTACCATGAAACTCGCCGCTCCGTATAAGTTTACCGGAAAAATCATACCGGGGGTTGCAATACCCCTCGGAATTGGCACCGGAACGTTCTATAGTTGCTCCAACGAAGGAGCCGCATCATGGACATCCAGACAATCGACAGCAATTACAGCCAGTTGCAAGCGCAGGCGCAACAGACTGTCGCCGAGCTGAAGGAACTGGCGCAGAAGCTGCAAACCGCCGTCCAGGCAGGCAACCCGGACGCGCGGGAGTGGTTTCTCGACCTCAAAAGCATCGCGCTCGCCATCCAGGCGGAACAAAACCAGGTCTCCAACCTGCTTCAGTCGCTGCATAATTTTGTAGAGGCCCAAGCTCTGGCCCCGGCCGCGCCACCGCCGGCCCTCGTCCCCCAGCTGGTATCGCAGCAAATGCCGTGGGGCAACCCGCAGCCCAATTACGGCGGCTACCCGCAGCAAAACAGCGGCATGGGCGGCATCCTCGGCGGCCTGATGAACTCCGGCTTCGGCCGCGCCATCGTCACCGGCGCCGGTTTTGGCATCGGTGACGACCTCATCAACAAAATTTTCTAAATGTAGTCCTCCGCGCGGGTCTCATCCCCGGCGCGGTCCGAGGCAAATGCATTCAGCGGCAGGCTCAACACCGCCGCCACCAGCGCATTCAACACCACCGTCGCCAGCGCGATATAACTGGGCAGCGTAAAGCCCAGCACATGAAACGCCCAGATCGACCCCGCGAAATGGTTCAGCGCCACCAGCCAGGTCGCACTCACAATCCCCACCGCCCAGCCTGCCAGCAACGCCCAGCCGTTAAAAAACCGCGTGAACACCGAGAACACGATCGCCGGAAACGTCTGGATAATCCACATGCCCCCCAGCAACTGCAACTGCACCGCATAGGTCGTCGGGATCACCAGAATAAACACCAGCGCCCCCGCCACCATCACCAGCGAGAAGCGTTTCGCAACCTTCGCCTCCCCGCTCGCCACGCTCCCGCGCACAAACTGCGAATAAATATCGCGGGTAAAAATATTCGCCGACGCAATCGCCATAATCGCGGCCGGCACCAGCGCGCCAATCGCAATCGCCCCAAACGCCACGCCCGCAAACCAGCCAGGGAAAGACTGCAACACCAGTGCGGGCACCGCGAAGCTCGTGCCATATTGCTTAAACCCGGCGGCATATTGCGGCATATCCTTCACCCCCGCCGCCACCGCCATATACCCCACCAGCGCCAGCAGCCCGAGCATAATCGAATACGCCGGCAGCAGCACCGCATTGCGCCGGATCACCTGCGGCCCCGAGGCACTCAATATTCCCGTCGTGGTATGCGGATACAAAAATAGCGCCATCGCCGACCCCAGCGCCAGCGTCGCATACCCGCTATAAGCCCCCGCACTCCCCGCGGGCGGTGCTGCCAGCAGCAATTTCGCGGGCGCAATCTTGGCAAATATCACCCCAAATCCACCAAGTTCCGCCGGTATCACAATCACCGCGACAATCACCGTCAGATAAATCAGCAGATCCTTCACAATCGCAATCATCGCCGGCGCCCGCAACCCGGAGGTATAGGTAAACGCCGCCAGCACGGCAAAAGCCAAAATCAACGGCCCATGCCCAGGAATCCCCAACGCGCCGATCACCGTCTGCATGCCGATCAACTGCAGCGCGATATACGGCATGGTCGCAAAAATCCCCGTCAGCCCAATCGCCAGCGCCAGATGCTTATTGCCATACCGCCCGCGCACAAACTCCGGCCCGGTAATATACCCGTATTTATGCGCAACCTTCCAAAGTTTCGGAAACACCACATACAAAATCGGATAAATCAGCACGGTATACGGCATGGCGAAAAACCCCACCGCCCCGGCGCCGAACATCAACGCCGGAATCGCAATGAACGTATACGCCGTATACGCGTCCCCGCCGATCAGAAACCACGAAACCCAGGTACCAAAGCGCCGCCCGCCCAGCCCCCACTCCTCGATATGTTCCATATTCCCAGCATTCCACCGCGCGGCGGTAAACCCCAGCACGATCACCACCGCGATCAACGCCAAAAACACTAAGGTTGCAGCAGGATAAAGCATTACTTCTCTCCCCCATGCTCAACCCGGTAGACAATATAAATCAGCAACGAGGCCACCGGCACCATGGCAATCTGATACCAGTAGAAAAACGGAAACCCAAACAACACCGGCGCCGCATGATTATAAAACGGCACCGCCAGCACCAGCACAAACACCAACAGCAACAGAATTTTTATCATTTTTAGCCCCCCAATGTCCGCTCATATTACACCGTCACGGCAACAAACCCCACCACATCCGGCCGCCCCGCCGCAAACCACCATTCCGGCTCACCCGGTGGGCAGGGCAGGGCGATCAACGACGAACAAACCGTCCCAAACCCATCCTTCTCTGGAATATTCAGCGCCGTCTCCCACGCCCCGGAAGCATCCGCCAGCAACGCCCCCCAGTCCGCAAACGCCGCCGCCTCAAACCGTGGCAGATGCCGGGCAATCCGTGGATGCGCCATATCATTGGGCTCACCCGAGGTAATCATCGTCACCCCGTCACCCAGCCGCACCACATCCAACTTCCCCTCGCCCAGCCCACGCAACAGCCAAGCCCCAGAAGCATCCGCCACCACCAGATTAAACGGCCGGTACACCCTCGCATCCAGCCCGGCCAAGACCCCAGCCGCCGCCTCGGCCGAATCCGCCGCCAGCGCCATCACCGGCAACTCCCCCCGGCTGCGTTTCCCCGCCGCCGGCCCTAGCGTCCCCGTCCGGTTCAACACCGCCGCCACCACGCCATGCCGGTTCATCCCCAGCCAAGTTCCGCCCGCCAGCCTGTCCCGCCCGGCAATCACCCCCGGCCAGAACTCCCCCGGCGCATCCCACGCGCGCTCCACCATCTCATCGCGATTGGCGCCAATAAACACGCCGTCCGCCCCAATCCGCAAAACAATGGAACACACGCGCTAAAACCCTAGCCAAACACGCGCTTAAATATCACATCCACCTGCCCCAGATGCATCTCGGAGGCCATCGCCGCATCAATCTGCGCAGCACTCACCCGCCCCGCCACTTCTTCATCCGCCAGCAAATTCGTCTTAAAATCCACCGCCCCCGGCTGGCCCAATTTGGTCCACGTCGCCATCGCATTGCGCTGCACGATCTTATACGCATCCTCGCGCAAAATCCCCGCCTTCGTCAGCGCCAGCAGCACCTCCCCGGAATGCACCACCCCGCCCAGGCTATCCATGTTCTCGCGCATCCGCTCCGGGTAGATCGTCAACTTATCCATCATTCCCGCCAACCGGCTCAGCGCAAAATCCAGCGTCACCGTCGTATCCGGCCCAATCCCGCGCTCGACCGAAGAGTGGCTGATATCGCGCTCATGCCACAGCGCCACATTCTCCATCGCCGGCACCACCGCCGCGCGCACCAGCCGCGCCAGCCCGCACAAATTCTCCGAGAGCACCGGATTGCGCTTATGCGGCATCGCCGAAGACCCCTTCTGCCCCGCATGGAAAAACTCCTCGGCCTCGCGCACTTCGGAGCGCTGCAAATGCCGCACCTCCGTCGCCAGCCGCTCAATCCCGCAGGCAATCACCCCCAGCGCTGCAAAAAACGCCGCATGCCGGTCGCGCGGGATCACCTGCGTCGAAACCGGCTCCACCGCCAGCCCCAATTTCGCCGCCACATATTCCTCAACCCGCGGGTCCACATGCGCAAACGTCCCCACCGCGCCGGAAATCGCACAGGTCGCAATCTCCGCCCGCGCCGCCACCAGCCGCTCGCGGTTACGCGCAAACTCCGCATAATGCCCCGCCAGCTTCAGCCCAAAACTCGTCGGCTCGGCATGAATCCCGTGACTGCGGCCAATGGTCAGCGTATATTTATGCTCCTCGGCCCGCTTGCGCAGCGCCGCCAGCACGTCATCGATATCCGCCAGCAGCAAATCCGCCGCTTGCGTCAACTGCACCGCAAAACACGTATCCAGCACGTCGGAAGACGTCAGCCCCTGATGCACAAACCGGCTCTCCGGCCCCACGCTCTCCGCCAGCCAGGTCAAAAACGCGATCACATCATGGCGCGTCTCGCGCTCAATCTCATCAATCCGCTCCACATCCACGGCATCGATCACCGCCAGCTTGGCCCCGCCCTTGGCACGGATCACCATCGCCGCCTCGCGCGGGATCAACCCCACCTCGGCCATCCCCTCGCACGCCAGCGCCTCGATCTCGAACCAGATCTTGTACTTGTTTTCTTGCGTCCAAATGGCGGCGGCCTGCGGGCGGCTATAACGGGGGATCATGGCTAACTCCTCTAGTAAAATCTCAAGGCTCCGCCTAACCTTCCGCCCCCGCATTGACAAGTCACACAGGCGCAAGTCACCTCCCCCGCATGGACCTCGCCACCTTACTCCCCCTCCTCGTCATCCTCCTGCAAGTCCTGCTCATCGACCTCGTCCTGGCCGGCGACAATGCGGTGGTCATCGGCCTCGCCGTCAACGGCCTCCCCCCTGAGCAACGCCGCCGCGCCATCTGGTACGGCATCGCCGGCGCCACCATCGTCCGCATCGCCTTTGCTTTGTTCGCGCTCAAAATGCTGCACATCCTCGGCCTCACTTTGGCCGGCGGCATCCTGCTCCTCTGGGTGGTCTGGAAATCCGCGCGCGAACTGCACAAGCCGGAGCAAACCCACACCACCAAACCAGCATCCCGCCTGCGCGCCGCGATCTGGCGCATCATCGTGGCTGACGTCTCCATGTCGCTCGACAATGTCCTCGCCGTCGCAGGCGCCGCCCACGCCCATCCTTACGTCCTGGCGGCCGGCCTGGTGGTCTCCGTCGGCCTCATGGGCTTCGCCGCCACCCTGGTCGCGCAATTATTACAGCGTTTCCCCTGGATGGCCTGGGTTGGCATCGCAATCGTCCTATATGTATCCCTAACCATGATCCACGACGGCACCCTCCAGCTCCTCCACCACCCATGAGCGACCACCCATGAGCGCCAGTCTCACCACTGGCGAACAAAGCATCGCGCTCACCGGCCCGCTCACCGCGCTCGGCCTGGGCAAGCTCTGGCCGCAAGCCATCACCGCCGCCAGCAAAGCCCATGGTACCCCCCTCACGCTGGACCTCACCGCCGTCACGGTGCTGGACACCTCCGGCGCCGCCCTCATCCTCGCCATGGAAACCGCCCATGGCGGCCCCGTCACCCTCACCGGCGCCACCCCCCGCGCCACGGCCTTGCTCACCCAACTCCGCACCGCCCTGCCGCCCCCCGGCACGCCCGCGCCAAAACCCACGCCGGAATCCGCCCCACCCCTGCTCGCCGGCGCCAAAATCCGCATCGAATTTTTCGGCGCCACCGTCCTCGCCCTCATCGGCCTGCCGCGAAAACTCCGCTTCCTGCGCGGTGCCGACTTCTTCCGCATCGCTGACCGCGCCGGGCTGCAAGCCCTGCCGCTGGTCCTCATGCTCGGCTTCCTCATCGGCATGATTCTGGCTTTCCAGTCCGCCATCCCCATGCGCCAGTTCGGCGCCGATCTTTACGTCGCCAACCTCGTCGCCATCTCGCTGTTCCGCGAACTCGGCCCGCTGCTGGTCGCCGTCATCCTGGCGGGCCGCACCGGTTCCGCCTTCGCCGCCGAGCTCGGCACCATGCAGGTCAACGAGGAAATCGCCGCCCTGACCACCATGGGCATCGACCCTCCCACCATGCTGGTTCTCCCCCGCATGGCCGCCGCCATGCTGGTCATGCCCGCCCTCATCGTCGCCATGGATGTCTCCGGCCTGCTCGGCATGGGCTCCGTCCTCATGTTCTTCGGCTTCCCGGCCTCGGCCATCGTCGCCCAGATCACCGCCTCCACCGGCCCGCAGGATTTTCTCCTCGGCCTGTTCAAAGGCATGATCTTCGCCGCCGCCGTCGCCCTCATCGGCTGCCGCGCCGGCCTCACCGCCGGCAACGGCCCCCGCGCCGTGGGCGAGGCCGCCACCGCCGCGGTCGTCGGCGGTATTGTCGCCACCGTCCTGCTCGACGGCTTGTTCGCCGTCATGTCCTACCGGCTGGGCCTCTAAATGCCCCCTATCATCTCCATCCGGGACGTCAGCCAAACCTTCGGCCCCCGCACCATCTTCAAAAACGTCAGCTTCGACATCGAGCCTGGCGAAGTCTTCGTCATTCTCGGCGGCTCCGGCTGCGGCAAATCCACCCTCCTCAAGCAGATTATCGGCCTGCTCCGCCCCACCTCCGGCCACATCACCGTCGCCGGCCACTCGGTCACCGACGACGTCGAGGCCGTGCGCAAAACCATCGGCGTCATGTTCCAGTCCGGCGCCTTGTTCGGCTCCATGACCCTGCTGGAGAACGTTGCCCTCGCGCTCGCCGTCTTCACCGACCTCCCCGCTGCCGCCCGCAACGAGATCGCCCGCATCAAACTGGCCCTGGTCGGCCTCGCCGGCGCCGTGGACCTCCTGCCCGCCGAAGTCTCGGGCGGCATGGTCAAGCGCGCCGCCATCGCCCGCGCCCTGGCGCTGGACCCGCCCATCCTCCTGCTCGACGAACCCTCCGCCGGGCTAGACCCCATCACCTCCGCCGGCCTCGACCGCCTGATCCTCGAACTGCGCGACGCCCTCGGCGCCACCTTCGTCGTCGTCACGCACGAGCTGCCCTCCATCCTCGCCATCGCCGACCGCTGCGCCATGCTGGACGCCAAAGCCGAGGGCCTCATCGCCCTCGGGCCGCCGGCCGATTTAAAAGCCAACGCCACCGACCCCATGGTAAAAGCCTTCTTCAACCGGGAGACGCCGCAATGACCCCCCGCAGCCACGCGCTCAGACCAGAGGACCGAAATTTTGACTTTTTCAAAATGAGGTCCGGCGGTCGTGCGCGCGGGGCCGGGGAGGCGTCCGTGCGCCAAACAGAGTCTCAGAGCGGAGGGCATTCTTCATGACCGCCGCCCTGAGAGTTGGCATGTTCGTCTTCGCTGGAGCCATCGCCTTGCTGGCGCTCCTCTTTTTCCTCAGCGGCGCGGTCCTGCACCCCGGCACGCCTTACGAGACCTATTTCCAGGAATCCGTGCAGGGCCTCGACATCGGCACCGCCGTCAAATTCCGCGGCGTCACCATCGGCAAAATCACTGACATCGGCCTCGTTGCCGCCGAATACCCGCCCCCGGACGGCGCCCAGAATCAAAAAGTCTACCGGCAGGTCGTCGTGCGCTTCACCATCGACCCCAAAAAGCTCGGCCGCACCACCAACATCCCCAACGCCATCGCGCACGGCCTGCGCGTGCAAATCGAACCCCAGGGCATCACCGGCCTCGCCTATCTGGAACTCAGCTACGTCAGCCCGCAGCAATACCCCATCGCCTCCATCCCCTGGGCGCCCGATTCCACCTTTATCCCCTCCATGCCCAGCACGCTCACCCAGATTCAGGACGCAGCAGAACAGGTCATGTCCTCGCTCTCCAAAGTCGACCTCGGTAAAATCGTCACCCAGTTCAGCACACTCATCACCACCCTCACCAACGAGGTCACCACCGGCGACGCCCACCAGGCCGTCGCCGCCGCCAACACCCTGCTGACCAACCTCAACACCACGTTGAATGCCACGGATCTGCCGGCCACTACGGCCTCCATCCGCAACCTCGCCTCCGGCCCGCAAACGGTGCAAATCCTCGCCCAGCTCAACAAGACCACCGCGCAGCTCGCCAAAATCAGCGCCCAGCTCCCCGCTCTGGTCGCCTCCTCGCAAGCCACCATCAACCAGGCCAATGAGACGACAGCAGACCTGCAAGCCCAGCTCCTGCCCATGCTGCAGGACATGAAAACCACCACCGCAAACCTGCGCGAGCTCTCCTCCGAGCTGTCCCGCAACCCCTCCCAGGTCATTCTCAGCGCGCCACCCCCGCCCGACGGAGCCACCAAATGAACCGCCGCCTCATCCTCCTGGCACCTTTCGCCCTATCGGCCTGCACCTCGCTGCTGCCCGCGCCAAAATACATCGCCCGCACCAACTGGCCGCTCGCCCCGCAACCCCCGGCGCAAAACCCCGCCAACCCCTCCGGCCCCATTCTCATGGTCCGCCCCATTACCGCCGCCCCCGGCCTGGACCAGCAAGGCCTGCAATCCCTGGCGCCCGGCGGCAGCCTCACCATCGATTATTACAACAACTGGGCCGTCCAACCCGCTGACGCCGTCACCCAATCCCTCATCAACTGGACCCAAGCCAGCGGCGCCTTTGCCGCCGTCATCACCCCCGGCAGCCGCCTCACCCCCACGCTCATCGTCGAGGGCGAACTCACCCAATTCCTCGCCGACCCCGGGCACGCCCAGGCCATCGCCGTGCTCACTCTGGTCATCATCAAACCCGCCGCCGGCCTCACCACCAAGGCACTCCCGCTGGCGCAAACCCTCATCACCGGCACCGCCCCACTCACCGGCAACACTCCCGCCGCGCAAGCCGCCGCGCAAGCCGCCGCCCTCGCCAACGCCCTCACCCAAGCCACGGCCCTCATCACCCGCAGTTTTTAACCGTCATGCCAGCGCAGGCTGGCACAACCGGCTAGCCCCGCCCCCGCCTTGCGTCACCCCGCCATTTGCACCAAAAGCGCCCTCCACTTTCTCAAAGGCGCGGCTACATGACCAGGCTGATCGGCATCGATTTCGGCACCACCAACAGCGTGGTCGCGGTGCTGACCCCCGACGGCCGCATCGAGACCGCCCGCTTCGCCATGGGTGCCGCCGAGGTTGACGTCTTCCGCACCGTGCTCTGCTTCTGGAAGGAAGAGTCCCGAGGCCGCAGTCACCTCCACCACGCCGCCGGCCCAAGCGCCATCGAGGCCTATCTCAACGACCCGGCGGACAGCCGTCTCATCATGTCGATGAAAACCTACCTCGCCCAGCGCAGCTTCACCCAGACCAACATTTTCGGCCGCATCTACACCCTGGAGCAAATGATCTCGCTCTTCCTGCAAGCCTTGCTCGGCACCGCGCATAACGGCGCCCACATCACCGCCGGCCGCCCCGTCCGCTTCGCCGGCGCCTTCGCTGATGATGACTTCGGCGAGGCCCGCCTGCGCGCCGCCTACGCCGCCGCCGGCCACCCGCACATCGGCGTCGCCCTGGAACCCGAAGCCGCCGGCTACCGCTTCACCCGCACCCTGCACCAGCCCGCCACCGTCCTGGTCGGCGACTTTGGCGGCGGCACCAGCGATTTCTCCATCCTCCGCTTCACCCCCGGCGAGCGCGTCGTCTCCCTTGCCCACGGCGGTGCTGGCATTGCGGGCGACAGTTTTGACTACCGCATCATCGACCACGCCGTCTCCCCGCTGCTCGGCAAGGGCGACACCTACCGCGTCATGGGCTCGGACATGCCCGTACCCATCGAATATTTTACCGGCTTCGCCCGCTGGCACCGGCTTTCCCTCATGCGCACACCAAAAATGCTGCGCGACATTGAAGCCGTCGCCCGCGCAACCGCCGACCCCACCCGCCTGCGCAACCTCATCGGCCTCATCACCGAGGAAGCCGGTTATCAACTCTACCAGACCGTCAGCGCACTCAAGGCGGAGCTTTCCCACGCCCCCACCGCCCGCCTGCAATTCCACCACGACAATTTCCGCGTCGACCGTGAAATCACGCGCGCCGACTTCGAATCCTGGATCGCCCCGGACCTCGCCCAACTCGCCGAAACCGTAGACGCCACCTTAACCAGCGCCAACCTGCGCCCCCAGGACATAGACCGCGTCTTCCTCACCGGCGGCACCTCCTTCGTCCCCGCCGTCCGCGCCATCTTCTCAGACCGTTTCGGCGCCTCCCGCCTCTCCGCTGGCGGCGAATTCGTCTCCGTCGCCGAAGGCCTCGCCCTCATCGGCCGCGACCGCCAAACCCAACCCGCCGCCTGATCCCGCGGCCTAACCCAAGCCCACCCCACCTCGTCATGCCGAAGTCATGCCGAACCTCCCTCCTGGCGCGCCACGCGGGGCTGACCGCAGCTTACTTACTTGGTTATTAAGCATTATTAATGTTCTGAGAAGTATCATTACTCATGTGGGATAAGCTGCTAATCTGCACATATTAAGTTTCTGTCCCAACCAATCTGAAAAAATAGGGAAGCTTCCACATGCCCGTTAAACCTCCCGTTCTCACTACCGGCAGTTATACGAATTTGGCTGGTTCCACGATCAGCGGCACGCTCTACGGTGTGCAACTCACCAACGGCGGCACCGTTCTAAATGCCGGGAGTATCAACGCGTCCGGCGGTAACGGCGTCATGGTAGACGGGGTTGGATTTGTTACAAACACAACATTAGCGGCAATCACCGGCTCTGTTGAGGGTGTCTATATCGGTGGCGCCGGAAATATTTATAATTCCGGCGTTATAGCCGGATCAATCACCGGCGCCTATGTAAAAGGCGTCGGCATTATCGACAATTATGCCAACGCACTGTTCAGCGGCTCTTCCTTCGGACTGGACATCACCGGCGCCGGCACGGTTAATAATCTCGGCGGCATCTCCGCCTCAAACGGTATTGGCATCTACACATCAGGAGTCGGGATTGTAAGCAACTCCCTCAACGGCGTCATCACCGGCGCCTCATTTGGCCTGGATTTTTTCAAATCCGCCGGTACCGTAATGAATTACGGAATCATATCAAGCTCCAAGGGCGGCGCCGCCTATATCGGCGGTTACGGCACAGTCTCCAATGCAGCCACGATCACAGGAAATTCGTTTGGAGTAGACATCAATGCCGGCGGCACGGTTCTTAACGCCGGAAAAATTTCCGCCTCCGACGGGTCTGGCATCTCCATCACCGGCACCGCTTTCGTCACCAATTCCGTGGCTTCCGCGATAAACGGCTCCTCCTTCGGCGTTGACATCGTCGGCCCCGGCGTCGTCACCAACGCGGGACTCATCGCCGCATCGGACGGCACCGGTATCAGCGTGCTCGCCGCCGGGGATATCACCAATCTTGCCGGCGCAACGATAACCGGCACTCTCTATGGCATCGACATGCTGGGTGCCGCGACCGTCACAAATGCAGGCACCATCAGCGGCGCCACCGGCGCTGTGGGTGGCGCGGTCGTTTTCTCGCTGGCCGTGGGCGACCTGATCGTCGATCCTGGCGCCGTCTTCAATGGCAACGTCACAGACATAGCCGGCAGTGGTATCATCGAGTTGGCCGCCGGCACCGCGGGCAGCTTCGGCACGCTCGATATGGGTTCGAGCTTTTCCGGCTTCACCACGGTCAATTTTGACTCCGGCTCCTCCTGGCTGCTTGCCGGTGATGGCAATAACATCGCCGGCGGCCAGGCAATCAACGGCTTCGTCCAGGGTGACACGATCGACCTCAAAGGTTTTGCCGAAACATCGTACACCTATGTCTCCGGCGCCGGGCTGGAACTCTCCAATGGCGCGACAACCGAAACACTTGACATCACGGGGCCGTACAGCACTGGTTCATTCGGCGTTTCCATCCTGGCCGATGGTGCGACCCAGGTTGTCATCTGCTACCTGCGCGGCACCAAAATTCTTACCCCCGCCGGCGAAATCGCGATTGAGGCACTGAACATTGGCGATCCGGTCATTACCCGATTTAACGGCTATCAGCCGATCAAATGGATCGGCCGGCAGAGTTTCAGCGCGCGGTTCGTGCAAAACAACCAGGACCGGATTCCCGTGCGAATCGCGGCCGAAGCACTCGGTAAAAACCTGCCCGCGCGCGCCCTCTACGTCTCCCCAGGCCATTCCATGT
>Ga0182014_10000096_pt1 | contig 93177 bp, 64 predicted proteins | sample 612S2DmetaG_FD_120489 | JGI IMG/M metagenome (GOLD analysis project Ga0182014, IMG submission 120489) | Permafrost microbial communities from Stordalen Mire, Sweden - 612S2D metaG | ecosystem: Environmental > Terrestrial > Soil > Wetlands > Permafrost | place: Sweden: Stordalen | collected... | reverse complement strand
TGAAAGAATGGCGGGGACGACGAGACTCGAACTCGCGACCTCTGCCGTGACAGGGCAGCGTTCTAACCAACTGAACTACGTCCCCACTCGCCAAATCAACAGCTTACCGAGAAACCTTGCTGAATGGAGCTTTTGCAAGTTCGGCATACAGCGCATCTTTCGCCGGTCATGACCGCAGCGGCACTGTTCCTGCCTAATTTCTAACAAATCTCCATGCGGTTATGCGAGATTTATCTTAACACAGCGGATCGCCCGCTTCCCGGTGTTGTTGCAGTGCTGCCTTTACGGTTATCCGGCGTAGAGCGTGAGCTTGTCTCGTGCCCTGGCCTGCGGACGCTCCCACCATTCAGATGGCTCTCGCGACATGATCGCACGATCACGCGCGCCTTCTCTTCTTTTCCCAGAGAACTACTTTACTGCCGCAAACCCGCGGGAATGAAATTTCAAGGTCTCGCCGAGGTGTGCCAGGAAATACTCTGCGCCGTGGTTGCCAGGATGGAGATGAAACTCGTGCTGGATGCCTTCTGCCTGCAGTTGCCGATGGAGTTGCGCAGCTCCTTTCTCAAATCCGAATTCATCATCACGGCCGCAGTTGAAATAGATAGACAACCCTGCCACACGCACCCGATTCTGCTTCGCCAGGACAAAAGGACTGTTCTTGTTCCAGTGCGCCACGTCAATCGGATTGCCAAACACGGCCCCAAGCGTCCCGCCCAGCGTCGTCCCCGAATGCATCGTCGCAGTTGTCTCCCGCGGCAATTCTGTGATCAGCGCTGCGCTCTGGGCGCTGACCGAGGAAAACAGCTCGGGATGGGCAAAGGCAAAACGGAGCGCGCCATATCCGCCCATGGAGACGCCGCCGATCGCTCGTGCGGCGCGCTCCCGCCGAACGGAGTAATGGGCCTCGATGTAGGGAATGAACTCGCGAATGAAGAAATCGCTGTAGCGCACGCGGCCGTCAGCGGAGTTGATGTAGAAGCTGCTCCTCCCTTCGGGCGCAACAATCAGAAAATCGGTGATCTGTCCCTGCTGGCGGAGGTCTTCGATCAATTGCCATCCGCCGCTCTTAAGAAAAGACTGTTCGTTATCGCCGAGTCCGTGCAGAAAATAGAGCACGGGATAACGGCGCGGGGAACTGCCCCGAGTCGCGGTGTCATAGTTGGGCGGCAACATAACGCAGTAGTGGACGGTTTGACCGAGGATGCGGCTTTCCAGCGCATTGCAATCGGCGCGGCCCTGAGCGTGTGCTGGTGAGAAGACGAGCGGGAGCAAAAATAGCGTAAGCCATCGCATACACCGGCGCATGGTGATCAGTCTACTCGTAGCGCAGTGCCTGCACCGGATCGAGCCGCGCGGCTCGGGCCGCAGGGTAGAGGCCCGACAACAGGCTGACGACGATGGAAAAGCCGATCGCGCCGAGAACCAGCCACGCCGGCACCGACCAGATCTCCGCCTGTGGAAAATGCTGGCGCTGAAGATAGATGTTCGTTCCGAAGTTGATGATGCGCCCGATGGTCCAACCCAGCGCAACACCGGCTGCACCGCCGATTAGCCCCATGGCGCCTGCTTCGGCGAAAAAGAGGCCGCGCACATCAGCGTCACTGGCCCCGAGAGCCTTCATGATTCCAATTTCCCGCCGCCGTTCGAGGATGGCCATCACCAGCGTGTTTACGATGCCGATGGAAGCAACGGCAAGCGCCAGGCTGCCGAAAATCCCAAGGAACACGTCGAGCACAGCAAAGAACTGGCGCATACTGCGGGTCGCGTCGACGATGGAGAAAGCGCTGAATCCCATCTTCTTGATTTCATCTTCGACGGCCGGAACCTGATTCGGGTCCTTTACTCGCACGCTGATCGAAGTGAAGGTGGGCGTGCCGCCGAACGACGGATCGCGCGTCTCGGAGGGCTGCATGACGTGAAGGCTTTGAGCCAGCTTGAGCGGGAGGAAGACGCGGGCCCGCGCGGCTCCGCGCATACTCTCCGGATCAAGGTCGGTGACGCCAACAATTTTCAGCACCTGCTGGCGGGAGACGACCGAGTACGCGGCGGCGCCGGCAGCCTCCACAGAGGAGGGAAGCTCGGTGCGCTCGGCATAGCGCATCGTCAACTCCTTCCCGAGTAGAGGCTTGGCCAACTCGGCAATATTTGTGCTGTCCGCGCCCGGCTTGGGTGTTATTCCGAGCAACTCTTCGGCGAACGACCTCTGCAGGATAACTTCCGGGACCGCTTCGGACGAAAAGAAACTGCCCTGCATTCCATCGAAAGCATCATTGTTGTTCTTGGCGGAAAACGGGACGCCAGCCACCATGGTCAAATGAGGTTTGTCTTCGAAGCGTACCTCGGTAACAAACCGTATATCGGGATAAGCCTCAACGACACCAGGGAGGTGCTCGATCTTCTGTCGCGCCCCTTCATCGAGCGCCGGACTATTGGCCGGAGGTGGGCCGTCCTCTCGCTGCTCGCGGAAGTTGCGCAGGTCGCGCCTGGAGGTGGCCACGACCGTGTCAAACAAGCCGGATTTCTGCAGCCGTCGTGAAGCCAGTTGTTGCAGACCGATGCCGAGCGAGAGCATGGCGACCAGCGAAGCCACGCCGACGGCGATGCCGATCGTCGTCAGCGAATTGCGGAAGACCGACTCCCGGAGATTGCGGACAGCCAGGTCGGTGACGTCGTAGAGCTTCACTGTGTCCCTCCGGGCGGCGCGCTCGCCGGCGCTGCCGGGGTGTTGGGCAAGTCGTCGATGAGCTTTCCGTCCGCCAGATGCGCCATTCGCCCGGCATATTTCTCCGCCAGGGCCTGTTCGTGGGTAACCATCAGCACGGTCATGCCCAGTGAGTGATTGAAAGTATGAATAAGCTCCATGATTTCGCTGCCGGTGCGGCTGTCCAGATTGCCCGTCGGTTCGTCTGCCAGGAGAAGCTTGGGCCGGTTAATAAGAGCACGCGCCAACGAAGCCCGCTGCTGTTCACCACCGGAGAGTTCCATCGGCCGATGGGCAAGCCGTTCACCCAAACCCACACGCGCGAGCGACTGTCGCGCAAGCTCCCCGCGCTCGTGGCGATCGACTTCGGCGAAGCGCATGGGGAGCTCCACATTTTCCAGCAAAGTCATACTGGGTATCAGATTGAACGACTGGAAGACCATTCCGACGGCATGAAGGCGGTACTTAGCCAGTTCTTCGCGCGAGAGTGCGGCCAGGTTGTTTCCCTGGACGATCACCGCGCCAGAGGTGGGGCGGTCAAGCCCTGCAACCAGGTTGAGCAGTGACGACTTGCCGGACCCCGAGGCGCCCAGCAGAGCCACAAATTCTCCGGCACGGATGTCGATAGAAATCCCATCCACCGCGCGCACCAACGCCTGCCCCATCTGGTAATGACGGCAGACGTTCTCGGTGCGGATAGCCAAGGAACTCTGGCTGGAACCATCCATGCTAGCGGACCTCTCTCCTCACAATTCCACCACAATTTCGCGCCATGCTCGCCGACAATCGTATCCTATTCCGAGTCAGATCCTATTCTTTGCTATTGTTGCAGGCAGAGGCGCGGGCGGGAAGAAGAACCTGCCGCAGTCGGAGCAAGCACTTGCAACGGCGCGCGCTGCCAGGAGGCGTGGTCATGAGAGTCGGCGTGTTCACCCCATTGTTATCGCAATTCACACTCGAGGAGGTGCTGCGTAAGTTGACGGCGCTGAGTATTTCGACGGTCGAGTTGGGGACGGGAAATTATCCCGGAAACGCGCACTGCAAACTGTCGATGTTGGAGAACGAAAAGGAACTCAAAGAGTTTAAGGCGATCCTGGCGGATCACGGCGCCAGCATTAGCGCCTTAAGTTGTCACGGTAACGCTCTGCATCCCAACGAAGCGCGGGCGCGAGAGGCGCGGGAAGTCAGCCGCAAAACGGTCCTGCTGGCAGAGAAGCTGGAAGTGCCGGTGGTCGTGGATTTTTCGGGATGTCCGGGCGATTCGCGAGAAGCGAAAGCGCCGAACTGGGTGACGTGCCCGTGGCCGCCCGATTATCTGGAGGTTCTGAAGTGGCAGTGGGAAGAGATCGTAGCGCCCTACTGGCGGGCGCATGGGAAATTTGCGGCGGAACATGGAGTAAAGATCGCCATCGAAATGCATCCCGGATTCGTGGTGTACAACCCGGAGACGATGTTGCGGCTGCGCGAGATTGCGGGGCCGTCGGTGGGGGCGAATCTGGATCCCAGCCACTTGTTTTGGCAGGGGATTGACCCGATTGCGGCGATACGAGTGCTCGGCGACGCGATATTTTATGTGCACGCGAAGGACACGCAGATCTACGCGCAGAATTTGCCGCGGACCGGGGTGCTGGACACCAAACCATACACCGACGAGCGGAATCGGGCGTGGATTTTCCGCACCTGCGGCTACGGGCACGGCGAAGAGTGGTGGCGGGAGTTCATCTCGACGCTGCGCATGTTCGGCTACAATGAGGTGCTTTCGATCGAGCACGAGGACAGCCTGTTATCGGCCGGGGAAGGCTTGACGAAAGCGGCCGCGTTCTTGAACGGGATCGTTCTGCGCGAGCCGACAGCGGCGGCTTGGTGGGTGTAGGCGGCAGGGGAGCGGGCGAAATGAGACGTGTGAAAACGGCGATTGTGGGCTCGGGCTTCATGGGCCGCGTGCACCTGGAAGCGATTCGCAGAACGGGCGCGGCGGACGTAGTCGCAATTGCCAGCCGCAACCGGGCGGCGGCGGAAAAACTGGCGGGAGAATTCGGCGTCCCGCGCGTCGAGAGCGAATACGGCAATATTCTTGCGGATCCGGCGATCGAGAGCGTCCACATCTGCACACCTAATGCGCAACATTTTCAGATGGCGAAAGACGCGCTGAGCGCGGGCAAGCATGTGCTGTGCGAGAAGCCGCTGGGGATTTCCACCGACGAGGGAAGGGAACTGAGCCGCCTGGCGCGAGAGCGGGGCCTGAGAAATTGCGTCTGCCACAATCTGCGCTACTACCCTCTGGTGCAGCAGATGCGGGCGATGCGGGAAGCAGGCGAACTGGGAGAAATCCTGATTGTGGAGGGGAGCTACGCGCAGGACTGGCTGCTCTATGACACCGATTGGAACTGGCGCGTGACCACTGAAGCGGGAGGGGCGTCGCGGTGCCTGGCGGATATCGGTTCGCATTGGTGCGACATGGCGGAACACGTGGCGGGCTTGCGCATCACGGCGCTGTGCACGGATTTGCAGATTTTTCACCACACCCGCAAACAGCCACGAACCACGGGCGAGACCTTTGCGAAGAGCGCGGGCGCGGCGGGAGATTTCCGCGCGACCGAGATCCAGACGGAGGATTTTGGCGCGACCATTTTTCAGATGGGCGAACGCACGCGGGGGAGTTTTACCGCGAGCCAGGTTTCCGCGGGGCGCAAGAACCGCCTGTACCTGGAAATTCACGGCACGCGCGCCTCGGCGGCGTGGAGCCAGGAGCGGCCCGATGAATTATGGATCGGCAAGCGCGACACGCCGAATGGCATCATGGTGAAAGATCCGGCTTTGATGGAGGCGGGGGCGCGAGCCTATGCGGACCTTCCCGGAGGGCACAGCGAAGGATACGGTTCGACCTTCAAGCAATTGTTCCGGCGATTTTACGCCAGCATCGTAGACGAGAAAGCCGATGAGAAAGCGGACAAGAAAGCCGCCGGCAAAGCTGCGAGTGAATACCCGAGCTTCGACGATGGACTGCGGCAACTCGCGATCCTGGAAGCGGAATTGAAGAGCCACGCCCAGCGCGGTTGGGTGGGCGTGCCGGCGGTGTGAGATTTTTTTGCGGAGAAACTGAATGCTAATCGTCGCGGCAAGCTTTGCCATATTTGTTTACGGACTGGTCGCGGCGTTCTTAGGCACTGCGCTGCCGGATCTTTCCAAGCGCTTTGACTTGACCCCGCGCCGGAACGGAACCATCGCGTTTGCGCAGGCCATCGGACTGATGCTGGCGTCGCTGGGCGCGGGCCCGCTGATTGACTTGCAAGGGAAAAAGATTGCGCTGGTGCTGGGCACGCTGTTGATTCTGGCGGCGCTAATGCTGTTGCCCCGGTCGCGTGGATTCGGCGACGTGGTGCTGCTGATGTTTCTGATGGGTGTGGGTGGCGGGACCATGGTGACGGGCGCGAATGCGCTGGCCAGCGACACGGGGGACGCGCATCGAGCCATCGCGCTGAACCTGGCGAACGTATTCTTTGGACTGGGCGGACTGATTACGCCGTTTCTAACCGCGAACCTGTTTCGCGGAAACTCGACGAAGATGGGATACACGATCGCGGGGATTGCCGTGGTATCGGTGGCGATCCAGTTCTTGACGCCGATGGCGCGGCCCGCGGGAGGCGGGCGAATCACGCTGGCCGATGCCGGGAGCGTCCTGGGGCGGGCGCCGCTGATCCTGATTGGACTGTTTTTATTTCTGTATGTTTCGTGCGAGGTGGGCGTCTGGAACTGGCTGGTGCGGCACATGATCGCGCAGGGCATACCGGCGCCGCGCGCGATGAATACTCTGTCGCTGGGGTTTGCCCTGGGACTGCTGATCGGTCGGGCGGCGATCTTGCCGGTACTGATTCACGTGCGGCCCTTGACGGTGACCCTGGTGGGATCGATTTGCATGGCGGTCACAACGCTGCTGGTGATTCAGTGCCGCAGCGCGAAGCAGGCAGGGCTGTTTGTATTCTTAGCGGGATTATCCATGGCGCCAATGTTTCCCACGGCGCTGGCCATTGTGCCCGAGTTCTTTCCGCGGCTGACCAGCACGGCCATCGGCGTCGCGATTACGTTCGGATGGGCGGGACTGGCGGTGAGTTCGCGGATCATCGGGGGCATCGCGGGCGGAGACGCGACGCGACTGAAGAAAGCGCTGTTGGTGCTTCCGGCATTTTCGTGTGTGATGGTCGTTCTTAGCCTGCTGATGCGGGTGGTGCGGTGAGGAAGGCGGGACGGATCTCCCGCGCTGTGCACGAGGGTTGCGGCCTTGGCGGAGATGGCGGAGATTAATGTCTGAACCCCTTCACTTTGTAGTGGCCGGCCATCTGTGTGTCGATCTAACGCCCGCGCTGACCGGCGGCTGGCCGCAGCCCGGTGGCTTGATGGAAGCCGGCCTTCTGCACTTCTCCGGTGGCGGCGCGGTCGCGAACGTCGGGTCGGCGCTCTGGCGTTTAGGCTGTCCAGTGCGGCTGATTGGTTTGGTGGGGGACGATCGGTTGGGAGAAATATCGATCGATCTACTGCGGCCGCTGGGAAATCAGTCGCGGATCCGCATCGCGCCCGGGCAGAGGACGAGTTACAGCATCGTGGTCGCGCCGGAGGGGTGCGATCGCGCGTTCCTGCATTGCCCGGGCGCCAACGCCGTATTCACATCGGCGGATGTTCGCGACGAAGACCTACAAGCCGCCGGCTGGCTTCACTTCGGATACCCTCCCTTGATGCCTGCCATCTCCGCTGACGGCGGCAGAGAGTTGGCGGACTTGTTTTGCCGCGCCAAAGAACGCGGTCTGCGGACATCATTGGATTTCTGTTCGATTGGCGGCGCCGCCGCTGCGACGGATTGGCAGACCGTGCTGCGTAATTGCGCGCGAGCGGTAACCGTATTCGCCCCGAGCATTGAAGAACTGCGCGCTGTTCTGCGACAACCGCCGCGGCAGGCTGGGGATATCGACGATGTTCACTCGCTCGCGTGCGCGCTCTTCGGCATGGGATTTTCCATAGTCGCAATCAAACTGGGAACCAGTGGCGTGTATCTGGCAACAACAGACGAAGACAGGGATCTCGCAGCTTGGCAATTCGGTCCAGAATGGCGTGCTCGCGAACTCCTGGCGCCCTGCTTCCGGGCCAACGTCGTCAATGCGACCGGAGCCGGCGATTGTGCCATCGCGGGATTCATCGCCTCCGTCGCCGGTGGCGGCGGACCCGAGCGGGCGTTGACCATGGCCGCCGCGGCCGGCGCTAGCAGCGTGGAAGCTGCGGATGCATCAAGCGGCGTGCGATCCATGGCGGAGTTGCAGGCGCGCATCGATTCGGGTTGGGAGAGGATCGAGAGCACGGCCCCTGGCAAGGACAAGGATAAGGATAAGGACAGGGATAAGGACTGGACTTATGATCCGCGTGTCGGAGTGTGGCACCGTGCGCGGGAGGAGAAAATTAGATGAAACGAAGTGAAGTGCTGGCGGCACAAGAGAGAGCGCGGCAGATGCTGGCGGGCGCTGGCATTGCCTTGACCAGCGACGAGGCAGCCGACATCGAAGTGGCCGATTTCGGAATGAATCGGCTGGCCTCGGAAGGACTGGAGTTAGTAATCTACGTGAACACCGACCGCTACTGTGCCAAGGAGTTGGTTCTCTTCCCGGGCCAGACGTGTCCGGAACATCGGCATCCGGCGGTCAATGGACACGCCGGCAAGCAAGAAACTTTTCGCTGTCGCCGTGGCCTGGTCTGGTTATACGTGGAGGGGTCGCCTGCCTCGCGCATTCAAGCCAAGGTGCCGCAGGCGAGCCAGAACTACTACACGGTATCTCGCGAGATTGTTTTGCAGCCGGGCGAACAATACACCATTCCACCGAATACACTGCACTGGTTCCAGGGCGGCCCGGATGGCGCCGTGGTCTCGGAGTTCTCCAGTCCCAGCAGTGATGAATTCGATGTCTTCACGGATCCAAACATTCGCCGCGCAACCGTGATCGAGGACTAAGCGCCCATACACTACAATGCGGTGAGGGGATTATTTCGTGGACTTGCCGCTTTCATCCGCCATCAACGTAGCTCAGACGGACCAGCTTTTTCGCTACATCAACCTGAAACTGGTCGCTCTCGGGCAGCCCTCCAGCCGCTCGACGGCAGATCCGAACTTCCTGGAGATCGCAGCCCCACTGCTGCGCAACTTCTATCAGAAGGATCAACTGCTGGCCGGCCGGTTGTGCCCCGCCGACGCCCGCGTGCAGGAGTTTCTGGATTCCTATCTGGACGGAGTATGTCCGGAGGGAACGCCGCGATTGCCGTCCAACACCTTTGCCCTCGACCGGCCGGGGATGGCGCGAGCATTGTCGCTGCCTCCGAGCGTGGACAGTTTTTCTTCCCCTTACCTGCATTCTTATCGCGTCGCCCAGGGAGTTCTCCACAATCCGAAGAGCGACCGGCGCACAACGCAAGGCCTGTTTCATATCGTCGAGGACGGACTGCCGGTGCCGGCCGACAAAACAGCCGTGCCCCGATTGACGTTCGCGAAGCTTCTGGCGGAGGCGCTCCGCCCGCCTTCCGATACGCTGACCTTGCCCTTCACCGCCGATCAAAAAGAAGAGGAGCAGGCGCGGATCTTCGTCAGCCTGCTGCTGCGTCCCGTGGTGTGCCCAGCCACCGGCCGCGATCCCGAGAAGACAATGGAGATACGCTTCTTCGCGCCCGGGACGCTGGTCAGCAACCTGGATTTCGTGGAGGCCATCTTTGGCAACGGCGGCGATCCCTATCTGCCGGAAAACGACGCCGCGCTCGACGCCGCGCACTGGACCGGGCACACGGGTTGCGCCATCCTTGCGCCGCACTTGGTAGGGAAGCTGAAAAAGGACCTCGGCCTCCCGCGCTTCGAGGACGCGACCGAGCGACAGCGCCACGATGGCATGTGCTGGCGCGACGAGAAAGAACCGTACAACGATGGCCGGGCGTTCAAAGTTGTGTGCCGCGACGGCCGCGGGGTCATCGTAACGATTATCGCCGACAATTACTACGGCTACTGCAAGAAAGAGGTCAAGAGCCAGATCAGCTACTCGGCGAACTTGTCTGGCGGATGCGAGGAGGAACACTCCGGCGGCGCTATCGCCTATCCCGCGTACGTGCTGGGCAACGAATTTACCGCGGAGCGATCGCCTTCTATAAAGAAGGTCGCGATCGAGGACGCAAGAAACCTTCTGCAAGACAGTGTGGACTGGAAACCTGAAGGCTACGGAATCGACCGCGTTTTCCCCAGCATCGTCTACGTCCCCGAGCGCGCCGCATTCAATGTCCGCGAAGGCTTCGTCACCTGGCCGCGGGACGCTGGCCAGCACAAGTTGAACATCGTGCCCGACCAGGTTTACGTGCTGCCCTCGGGCTATCGCGTGTGGCTCGAGAAGCAACTCGGCGGTACCAGTTGGCGTTTGGTGGGCGCGGTGGCGCACGGCACGCTTTGTCACAAGCCATGCACCGTGTCGGGCGGAGGCAAGTCCGAAATCTCCAAGTCGATCGCGAATGTGCTGGTGAATGGGCCAGTGTTCGTCCGCAACTATTTTCAGGACTTCGCCGAAGTGGAGCGCATCCTGCACAAGGATTTTTCGAAGATCCAGAAGCAGCCGGACAAGCGCTCCCAGCGGCCCATCTTGAGTCCCGATCGATCTCTGGGGTCGGTAATCAAATTGCTGACTGCTTCCGCCGAGTACACCGACGAATACAACGCCTGGCTGCGTGACCTGCCGCAGACCATCCGTCAACTCGTCTTCACCGTCAAGAGGTACTACGTTCCCGAATGGGGAGACAACTGGCGCGAGCATTTGACGGTGGATCGCATCAACGGATTCCTCGGACACGAACTGAAGTACGAGAACCAGAAACTGGTGGGCAATTATCTGCGAATGGGTTTCGATCCACAGGGCTCCTGGCGAATTTTCAAACTGCGCCCGGATTTCCACCCGGCGGACAAGGTACAGGTGGAGGACGATATCACCGCGTCGGTGGTGGTGTCGCGGAATTCGCTGGACGACTTCGATCGCAAGTATCCGAACCAGAGCGTAAAACTCGTCGAGAACTGTGAAGCATTCCTGTTCCAGCGGCCCGACGATGCGATTCACCCCGGCTTCGACAAGCAGGCCGAAGCCGACATCGCGAGTGACGGCACTTTCCTGTCCAATTTCGAGCCGCTGACTCGGGAACAGGCGCGGGCGATCGTGGACCACATCGTCGAGTTCGATCAGTACACGCAACCGATGCAGCGAAGGCTCAGGGATTTCGTGGCGTCTGCTGCGCCGGCCTACGTCGTTTCCTCCGCGCAGGCGCGGCTGGTGGACGGTAAGCCTTCGAAGAATCCCAGATACCTCCAGCGCCGTCCCGACCTCGCGCGGCCCCGCGACCGGCGTCTCGCCGAGATGTGCGCGCGCCTCGACCGCGGCATTCCATGCGGCAAGCCAGTGCATTTCCCGGTTAACGCAGTTCTTGCGGGACGACGCGGCACCGTCGCCGATCCTGCGCTCGGCCTGCCGCCGTTGACCGTCTACAGTCCCGTGCATTATCAGGAATTGCCCGAGTTGTTCATGGACTTCATTTGCAGCCTTACCGGCAAGTCGCCTTCGACCACGGGCTTCGGCAGCGAGGGAGCTCTAACGAAAGGGCCCTTTAATGCTCTGCCCCCGGTGGTGGACTTGAACAACGCCGTGGTGTCCGCCATCCTCACCGGCTATGCGGGATTCACCACGGCGGCGGGCTATGTCGGCCCGAAATACCGAGTAGATCACGACATCAGCATGCTCGTGCCCGAAGTCTGGTGCCGCATAAGAGTCGAAGAGCGCGATCCGCGGTTCCTGATCGAGAACGGGCTCCTGGAGAAGCTGAACGACTTCGAACGCAACGGCAAGAAAGTACTGGCCAGCCGGCTGGGCTACCGCATCACGGCCCTGTTCGCCGAGCGCTTCCTGGGCCGCATATTCGAGACCCCCGACGCGATATTTTCGGAAGAGATGCTGCGGCCGGAGTTACAGGATCAGGATGCCTTTGCGGCGGGCGTGGACGCGATCGTCGAAGCGCAGCAACGCGTGGCCGCGAACTACTTCGAGGATGGCAGCGTGTCCGCGGCCTGTCCGCCACTGGCAGCCCTGCTCCACATCATGGCGCACGGCCAGTGGCAGGGAAAAGGCATCGAAGATCCCGAGATCCGAGCGATGTTCACGCGCGATTCCATGCTGGCCAGCGGCTGGTATCAGGATCGCCTGAAACGGAAACAGGAACGGGACATCGCGTTGTGGAAGCGCCACGCGGCGTCTCTCGAGGCGGCGCGCTCCTCCGTCCTGCGCTGGGAATTCGATCTCGACGCGCGCCTGCGCAATGCCCGCGAACAGCTTGCCCGCGTAAGCTCGGAGGCCTACCGCGCGGAACTGATCGGCACCATCGGCTTGGACGCGATGTTCGCCGAGACTTCGTCTCCGCCCTGTCCCTGACATGTCCCGGGCGACCGTCTTTGGATATACTGCTCCGTTCAAGGTCTGAGGTAGCTGGTGAATCTCTGTGCAGGAGTGCATTCATGGTATTCCAGTCGGCGTGGTATCGCAGTGCGTGGGTTCGTGGAGCGTTGCTAATGGCGATCGGCGTCCCGTTTCTGGCGCAGATGGCGAACGCAGAGCGGAGAAGTGTATCTCTCAACGACGGCTGGGAATTTCGCCAGCGGCTTGAGGAACCCGGCGCCGTTCCAGCGGCGTGGCATCCCGCCGAAGTACCGGGCGTGATCGACACCGATCTGTTGCGCAACAAGCTCATACCCGATCCGTTCTTCCGATCCAACGAATCCACGTTGCAGTGGATCGAAAACGCCAACTGGGAATATCGCAGCACATTTCAAGCCACGCCCGAGGCACTCAAGCACGGCCATGTCGAGTTAGTGTTTGAAGGCTTGGATGGTCCCGCCGAGGTTTATCTCAATGACAAGTTGATCCTCACCGCCAATAACATGTTTCGTGAATGGCGGGTTGAAGTTAAGTCGCAATTGAAAGCAGGAGCAAATCAACTGCTCGTCGTCTTCCCGTCGCCCATCACGGAGGCGACGAAAATTGCCGCCAAGGATTTCTGGCGCCAGCAGACAGAGACCCCCGAGAAATCCTATTTGCGCAAGGCGGCCTACGAGTACGGATGGGATTGGGGACCGCGCTTTGTCCTCAGCGGAATCTGGCGTCCGGTGAAGCTTGATGTTTGGGACGATGCGAAGATCTCGAACCTTCATATCCGTCAACGCGACATCACCTCTGAGAGCGCTCACCTGGTGGTCGAAACCGAAATCACATCTGCCCAGAAGAGCGCGGCGACTGTTACCGTCGATTACGAGCAAGGTGGCAAGAAGGGCAGCGTCTCGCGCGATGTGGAGCTCGGCCCCGGTGTCAACCACATTGATCTTCCCCTCGACATCGCGCATCCCGATCTGTGGTATCCGAATGGATACGGCCGCCAGACGGTGTACGCTTTTCACGCGCAACTGAAAACCGGCGCCCGCGTTCAGGATGATCAGACCGTCCGCACCGGACTCCGCTCGATTGTTCTGCGCCGCGATCTTGACCAGTGGGGACGCTCGTTCGAGTTAGTCGTGAACGGCATTCCGGTCTTCGCCAAGGGAGCCGACGTTATTCCGTTCGACAGTTTTCCGACACGCGTCACCACCGCGCAATATCGCCGCGTGCTCGAGTCGGCCAAAGCTGCCAACATGAACATGATCCGTCACTGGGGCGGCGGTTATTACGAGACCGACGAGTTCTACGCGCTCTGCGACGAACTCGGCATCATGATCTGGCAGGACTTCATGTTCGGCAACGAATGGCAACCCGGCACCTACGACTTCAAGCAGAATGTCGCGCAAGAGGTCGAATACCAGATCAAACGGCTGCGCGATCATCCCAGCATTGTGATCTTCTGCGGCAACAACGAAACCGAAGCTTCATGGGATTGGCACCGCGACATTACGAGCAAGCTCAGCGCCGAAACCACGCGGCGGATGTGGCAGGACTACGTGACGCTCTTTAGTGGCGTCATTGCCAGCGCCGTTCAACGCTTTGCGCCAGAAACGCCGTACTGGCCCAGTTCGCCAAGCGCCGATTACGAAGACATTACCGATAGCCACCAGTCGGGCGACATGCACAACTGGAGCGTCTGGCACGGCAGGCTTTCGTTCCGCGATTACGAAAAATCGACTCCGCGGTTCATGACCGAATACGGATTCCAGTCGTTCCCTGAAATGCGCACGGTGGAAGCCTTCACCCAGCCGGAAGATCGCACCGGCATTCTTACGCCGGTGATGCTGGCGCACCAGAAGAACACGGCGGGCAACGCCATTATCCACGACTACATGTTGCGTGATTACCCGGAGCCGAAGGACTTCGCTTCCTTCCTCTATGCGAGTCAGGTGCTGCAGGCGGAAGGAATCAAAATCGGAACCGAGCATCTGCGCCGCAATCGCCCGCGCACCATGGGGGCGATCTACTGGCAGTTGAACGACTGCTGGCCGGTGGCGTCGTGGTCGAGTATCGATTACTACGGCCGATGGAAAGCACTGCAATATTACGCCCGCCGTTTCTACAACGACGTTCTCGTTTCACCACATCAGGAAAACGGCGGATTGGCCGTGTACGTCGTTTCCGACAAGACCACGCCGGTAGCGGGCGATCTGCGATTGCGGATCATAACGTTCGACGGCAAAGTATTGATCGACAAAAAGGAAAGCGTGCAGGTCGCGCCGCTATCCAGCAAAATCTATCTGCAGCTGCCGATCGAGGAATCCCTGATCGCCAAAGGAGTCGATCCGACGAAAGTGGCAGTGGCAACGGATCTCACCGTGGCGGGCAGCGTGGTCTCGTCGAATCTCATCTACCTGGCACCCACGGTCGAGATCCATCTGCCGCCCGCGCCGCTTAAGACTGAACTGGCGAAGAGTGGCGACTCATATCGTCTCACAGTGTCATCGCCGGTTCTGGCCAGGAGCGTCTACATCAGCTTCGGCGACCTTGACGCTGAAGTCTCCGACAACTATTTCGACCTGCTGCCCGGTCAGACCGTGGAAATCGCGATCAAGACAGCGGCGAGCGAAGAGGCGTTACGCTCCGGGCTGAAGGTGATTTCGCTGGTGGATGCATTCAACCAAGATGCCGCGGCAAAGCAAGCGGCGGCATCAGGTGTGACCGGTCCTAACTAGGAGCTTTCGCATAAATCGCTCTGGGAAGGGCACGGATTCAACCGTGCCGCCCAGAGCCCACAAAGACGGGGCTTTAGGCCGAATTTAGCTCGTGTGGGGACGAGCGCAGCTCGGCAGTCGCCACTGGTCACCGCAGTTGTCGATCCGCTACAGCCGATTGTCTTTCGGAGCGCTCTTGCCGCAAACGATCTTGACCAGTTCAAGCGTGCCTCGGAGGCGTTGGCGAATCGCCTTCCTGCTTGCCATCGGGGTTCTGGTCAATTTCTTCGACCGGATCAACTTGTCGGTCTCTCGAGACGCGCTTCATGCGTCATTCGGCTTATCGTTCGTTGCCTTCGGCTATCTCTCCAGCGCCTTCAGTTGGACGTATGCCGGGATGCAAATGCCGGTCGGAGTGCTGCTGGACCGGTGGGGAGTGCGCCGCGTGGGGCGAATCAGCGCGTTCCTGTGGAGTGTTGCCTCTTTCGCGGCCGCGATTGCCCCTGGCCTTAGCTGGTTCTTCGGCGCCCGCTTCCTGCTCGGCGTGAGCGAATCGCCCACGTTTCCGGCGAATGCCAAAGCCTTGGGCTACTGGTTTACGCGCGAGGAAAGGAGCCTGGCAACAGCAATCACCGATGCTGCGGCAAAACTCTCCAACGCTATAGGAGTCCCGTTTATCGGCTTGCTGCTCTTGTATTTCGGCTGGCGCTGGAGTTTTGCCGCCACGGGCTTCATCAGCTTTCTCTATTTTGTGCTGTTCTACGCGGTCTACCGCAATCCCAGTGAAGACAAAGCCCTCTCGGCGAACGAACTCCAATTCATTGTTCGCGGCGGGGCTCAACTGGAAGACCAGGTAAAAGCAAGAAGCCGCACTTCACTCGGCTACCTATTGACGCAGCGGAAGGTGTACCGACTCGCGCTGGGATGGGGCGCTTACAACTACACTTTTTTCCTCTTGCTGACGTGGTTGCCCAGCTATCTTTCCGTTTCCCTTCACATGGACTTGTTCCACTCCGTTTTCTACACCAGCGTGCCCTGGTTGTTTGCCACTTTCACCGATCTCCTGGTTGGTGGATGGCTGGTGGACGCTCTGATCCAGCATGGCCGTGATGCCAACCGTGTTCGCCAAACCGTGATGGTGCTGGGAATGGCTTTCGGTCTCGCCATCTTCGGCGCGGCAAGCACTCACCGTCCCGCGATCGCGCTGGTCTGGATCAGCCTTGCCCTGGGAGGCCTGGCCGCGGCCGCGCCAGTGGCGTGGACCGTTCCATCTCTCATTTCACCGCGGGAAAGCGTTGGCACACTCGCCAGCGCGGTGAACTTCTGTGGCCAGATCGGGGCGATCTCTGCGCCCATCGTTACCGGCTACATCGTCTCTGGAACGCACTCCTTCGCCGCCGCTTTCGTGACCGCGACCGCAATCCTGCTGCTGGGGATTGTGGGCTACATTTTCTTGCTGGGACGCATCGAACCGATCCCGGAACCGCCGGCCTCAGCGCGCAATGCGGGCTGAGCCTCCTCGCATCACGGCCTCGACTTCGGGAAGCGTGGCCATGCTCGTGTCTCCCGGTGTGGTCATTGCCAGCGCGCCGTGCGCAACTCCGCACTGGACGGCCCATTCGGCGTCTTTGCCCGCGAGAAAACCATAGATCAGGCCCGAAGCGAATGAGTCGCCACCGCCGACCCGGTCCAGAATTTCGATCGGCCGCTGCGGAACATGAAACGTCTTCCCTTGGTGGAGCGCGATCGCGCCCCAGTCATTTTTCGTCGCCGTGTGCGCCGTACGCAGCGTGGTTGCAATGAGCTTTAGGTTTGGGTAGAGCTCGGCTACACGATGCAGCATCGATTCATAACTCGAAACCGGCAGCTGTTTGAAGTCGTCACTCACGCCTTCGATCGCAACCCCGAGCGTCGCGGAAAAATCCTCCTCATTGCCGAAGAGAACGTCTACCGCCGATACCAACTCGCGGTTCACCTCCTGCGCCTTCGCCTTGCCGCCAATGCCTTTCCACAGCGACTCCCGATAGTTGAGGTCGTAGGAAACCACGGTTCCCGCGGACCGCGCCGCCTGAATCGCAGCTTTTGCCACGGACGCCGTCGAGGGCGAGAGCGCGGCAAAAATACCGCCGGTGTGCAACCAGCGCGACCCGCTCGCTGTGAAGATCTGTTGCCAGTCGAAATCGCCGGGCTGGCTGTTTGCAATTGCCGTATTGCCCCGGTCTGAGCAGCCGACTGCTGCTCGCACGCCGAAACCCCGCTCGGTGAAGTTCAGGCCGTTGCGTACAGTTCTGCCAATCCCGTCGTACGGCACCCAGCGGACCAGCGATGTGTCGACTCCTCCCTGCAGCACCAGGTCTTCGAGCAACTGCCCGATGGGGTTCTTTGCGAATGCTGTAATGATCGCGGTGCGCATGCCGAAGCACCGCCGGAGTCCGCGGGTAACGTTATATTCTCCGCCGCCTTCCCAAGCGCGGAAGTTTCGGGCCGTATGAATGCGTTCGTCACCGGGGTCGAGCCGCAGCATGACTTCGCCGAGGCTGACACAGTCCCACCTGCAGCTTTCGGCCGTTTTCAAAGTGATCGAGTCCATGCCAGCATTCTAGTGTCGTGCCCTAATTTCGCGAAATAAGTTCGGCTTGTCATCTTGACCCTGAGTGGAACCGAAGGGGAAAGACCTGCATTTGGCGCCGCATGGGTCCTTCGGCTGCGCTCAGGATGACAGTGCCGTTATGTATAATCGCCCCTTGCATCGAGTCAGCAAGGGCATGAAGATCCTCAAGTTAAGGACTGCGGTGGTAGAGGGCAACTTCGATTGGACCTTCGTCCGCGTTGAAACGGATGACGGAGTTCGAGGTCTGGGCGAGTGCTTCTTCGCTCCCGGCCTAACCTCGATTCTGCGCTCGCTGGAGCCGCTGCTGGTGGGCGAAGACCCGCGTGACATTCATCGGCTGTTCCGCAAATTACAGCTGGCGACGTCAGGCGCCGGTTCGGTGGCGGGCATTGTCTACAACGCGATCAGCGGCATCGAAGCCGCGCTTTGGGATGTGCTTGGCCAGTGGCTCAATGTACCCATCTATCGCCTGTTGGGAGGAAAATTCCGAGACAAGGTCCGCATCTATGCCGATTGCCACGGCGGGGAAGCGCTCGAGAGCCTGGATGAAGTGTTGCGTTCCCGTCCTGCATCATGGGCGTCGAAGGACCCCCAGCACCAAGCCAGAGATTACTTCGGCGAGGCCGGCGCAGATTCTCCTTCTTCGCCCGATGACTATCGCCGCCAGGCTCTCAAGAAAAAAGCGGAAGGATTCACCGCCCTGAAGTTTGATCTGGATGTGCCGGGCACGGAAGGTTCTGATCCCCACAATCGAGTGCTCAGCAATCGCGCTATCGATCGCATGGTGAGTTTGATCGCCGCGGTGCACGACGCCGTGGGTAACGATACCGACATCGCGGTCGATTGCCATTGGCGCTACAACGCTAGCGACGTCGTAAAAGTAGCCCGCGAACTCGAGGCATTCCGGTTATTATGGCTCGAAGATCCGGTTCCACCCAACAACACCGCCGCGCTGAAGGAAGTGAATTCGAAAGTGCGCGTGCCGATCGCGACTGGGGAGAATCTGTTCCTCTTTGAAGGCTTCCAGGAAATCATTGCGCAACACGCGCTCAGCGTTGTCACTCCCGATCTTCAAAAAGTTGGGGGTTTGTCCGTCGCCCAAAGCATTGCACAGTTTGCCGACGTACATACGATGCCGGTGGCTCCGCACAACATCAGCAGTCCGGTCGGCACTTTAGCTGCGGCTCACTTCTGCGCCGCGATCCCAAACTTTCTTGCGCTCGAGTTTCACGCCTCCGACGTTCCTTTCTGGAATGACCTGATAGATGGGTTGCCGAAGCCGCTGATTCAGGGCGGCTTTATCAATGTGCCCGAAAAACCCGGCCTGGGAGTTACGTTGAACGAAGAAGTGGCCCGCCGTTATGCGCGCCCAGGAGAGCCATTTTTTGAGTGAAGAGATGGACCGGACGTACTGAAACTTATGTCAATCTCGAAAATAGACGTCTTGGAAAAAATCGCCGCCTCCGGATTGGTCGCCGTAATCAGGGCGGAGAATCCCGAACAAGCCGCGCGCATCGCCGAAGCCTGCGCTCTTGGAGGAGTGGCTGCCCTGGAAATCACCTTCACCGTGCCGGGCGCAAGCGGAGTAATCGAACATCTTGCGAAGAAAATCTCCGGTCAGATTTTAGTGGGAGCGGGCACGGTGCTCGATCCAGAAACCGCGCGCATCGCGATTCTCGCGGGGGCGCAATTTGTGGTCAGTCCCGCGCTCAACCCCGAGACCGCGCGCCTCTGCAATCGTTATCAGGTGCCCTATATGCCCGGTGCCGGAACCATCCGCGAAGTGATCGAGGCGATGGAGTGTGGCGCTGACATCGTCAAGGTCTTTCCCGGCGAAATTCTCGGACCGGCATTTGTGAAGGCGGTGAAAGGGCCGCTTCCGCAAGCGCAACTCATGCCCACCGGTGGCGTCAGCATCGAGAATGTCTCCGATTGGATCAAAGCCGGCTCGGTTGCTGTCGGCGTGGGAGGCAATCTAACGGCCGGCGCCCGGACCGGTGATTTTGTGTCCATTACCCAGCTTGCCCGGCAGTTTGTGGAAAAAATCAAAGAGGCGCGCGCCCGATGAGCGCAAGAACGAGCGCAAAGACGACAACGAAAACAAATGCGACCGTGAGCACGGCGAAGTTGTGGAAGTCCGACGACGAACTTTTCGCCATCGTGCAGCGCGAGCTCTTCACCTGTGTTGTGGGCGATGTGATGGACAAGTTGGGTCTGCAGCACCAGTTCCTCCCGCCGCAGATTCAGCCTCTTCGGCAGGACATGGTTGTGATCGGCCGCGCCATGCCGGTCCTCGCGGTGGATGTGTTCGCCGAGAGAATCGCCGGCAGCGCCAACCAGTTAATGGACAAGCCGTTTGGCCTGATGCTGGAAGCGCTCGACGATCTCCACCAGAACGAGGTCTATGTGAACACCGGCTCCTCACCCCGAAACGCGCTGTGGGGAGAACTCATGAGCACGCGCGCTCGCAAACTGGGCAGCCGAGGCGCGGTATTAAACGGCTACGTGAGAGATACCAAGGCCATTCTAAATATGGGCTTCCCTGCATTCGGCTTCGGTTCCTACGGACAAGACTCAGCCCCGCGCTACAAAGTAGTCGACTTCCGCATTCCCGTCGAGATTGGATCGGTTCGCGTCCGTCCAGGAGATATTCTTTTCGGTGACATTGATGGCGTCTTGTTGGTGCCCGCCGAAGCCGAGGCCGAGGTCTTCACGCGGGCGCTCGAGAAGGCTCGCGGCGAAAAGTTGGTAAAGAAGGCCATCGAAAAAGGAAGCAGTGCGGTCGAAGCGTTCCAGAAGTACGGAATCATGTAAGAATGCTGGTCACCCAATCAGATCGCGAAGTGCTTTCGAGAATTGAAGGGAGCGAGCAGACAAACGATTGGGTAAGCGATTGGGGCAAACGACTATGATCAGCATTGATCTCTCCGGCAAGACGATTCTGATCACTGGAGCCATGGGCGCGATTGCCGAGCACATGGTGCGAAAGCTGGCTGCCGCCGGCGCAACGCTGGTGCTCACCGACATCAAAGAGGACGACCAAGCCCGGCGGACGCTCGACGATTGGCAGATTCCGTCTTCGTCTTATCTCTATTATCCCGCCGACATCACCGACTCCAGCCAGGTAAACAGCGTGGTGAGCGCGGCTTTTGACAGGTTTCCGGCCATGGATACGGTCATCGGCCACGCGGGCGGCTGTGAACTGCATCCGTTCGCGAGCACATCGGAAGCCGAGTATGAACGCATCTTCCGTTTCAACTATTTTTCGCAAACTTATCTGGCCCGATCCGTACTCGCACAATGGATGCAGCGCAAGATCGCCGGTCACCTGATCTTCACGTCCTCATACGTAGCTCGCATGCCGCACACGCAAATTCCTGCCTACTCCTCGGCCAAAGCGGCGCTGGAAAACTTTGCCCGCAGCCTCGCCCTCGAATATGCGCTGACCGGTATTCGCGTGAACGTGGTTTCGCCGGGAAACGTGGCGGCCGGCAGCTCGCTGAAAGTTTTCGACGAAGACCCCGCCTACCGCGAGTTTGTGCTGCGAGTATCGCTCGGTAGAAGAAACAGCCCGGAGTCGATCGCGAACGCTTTTGTTTTTCTTTGCTCGGCGCTGGCCGCAGAGATCAACGGACAAATCCTAAGCCCCGATTATGGTGCCGGCATCGGGAATCGCCTATGAAGATTGGCCTTGGCCTCTATCGTCACATGCTGACGCGCGACTACTACGACTTTGCGCGCCAGGCAGGCTGTACCCACGTCGTGGTTCATCTCGTCGACTACTTCAAGCAAAGTCCGTCTAACCCGCGTAACAATCAGCCCACCGGCTCAAAATACGAAGCGTGGGGAGTTGCCGGCGATCCCGATCGGCTCTGGACGGCAACGGAACTCAAGACTCTTCGCGGAGAGATTGAAGAAGCCGGGCTGATCCTGGCCGCGGTCGAGAACCTCGATCCCGCACACTGGCACGACATTCTGCTCGATGGCCCGCACCGTCCGCAACAGATCGAGAATGTGAAGACCATCATTCGCCGCCTGGGCGAAGCTGGCATTCCGATACTCGGCTACAACTTCAGTTTGGCTGGAGTATGCGGCCGTGTAACTGCCCCATTGGGGCGTGGCCACGCCATCACCGTGGGGATGGACGGTCCCGCCGAAGACGTGCCGATTCCCAGTGGGACGATCTGGAACATGATCTACGACGGTAACGCGCCTGCCGGCACGCTGCCCTCGATTTCGCATGAAGAGCTGTGGCGGCGGCTGCAAAGATTTCTGGAAGAAGTGATTCCCGTAGCCGAGCAGTCGGGGGTATGGCTCGCCGCCCATCCTGATGACCCTCCCATGCCGACCATGCGGCAGCAGCCGCGCCTTGTCTACCAACCGCAGATGTATCAGAGGCTGATTGATCTTGCTCCCAGCCGCAGCAACGCGCTTGAGCTGTGCGTGGGAACTCTAGCCGAAATGACCGAGGGCAATATTTACGACGCGGTCGATCAATACAGCAAGCAAGGCAGAATTGCCTATATCCACCTGCGCAATGTCGTGGGGAAAGTGCCGCACTATCGCGAAACTTTCATCGACGAAGGCGATGTGGATATGATTCGCATTCTTGCCATCCTTCACCGCAATCACTTCGACGGCGTCGTCATTCCCGACCACACTCCGCAAATGACGTGCGCGGCGCCCTGGCATGCTGGGATGGCGCACACTCTCGGATTCATGCTGGCGGCGAAAGCGGTTCTCGAATTTCCCGAGCGATATGGCGCGGAGCTGGCGCCCACTACTCATGGAGGCAAATAAGCTGAACGTCCCTTCTAGTCCTTCGCATTCGCGCGCTCCTCTCGTCGTTGCCGCCATTGTCTCCACTCTCGGTGGTTTTCTGTTTGGATACGACAACATTGTGATCAGCGGCGCGATTGGATACCTAAGCCAATTGTTTCACCTGGATGCAGCGGGAGTGGGCTGGGCCGCAGGCTGCGCGTTGATAGGATGCATTGCGGGCTGCGCGGCCGCAGGAACCGTAGCTGACTATCTGGGCAAGAAAAAAGGTCTCGCGCTCTGTGCGCTCTGTTTCGCTCTTTCCTCCGTGGGCATGCTCTTCGCGTCGGATCTCCATCAGTTTGTTCTCTGGCGGTTGATTGGAGGACTGGGCATCGGAGCGGCGTCCGTGATTGCTCCAAACTACATTGCGGAGATCGCGCCCACAAGAGTTCGCGGCCGCTGCGTGACTCTCTATCAACTCGGCATTGTGGTTGGTATTCTCGCCGCTGTCTTCGTCAACATGCTGATTCAACGCATGGGCGATGAAGCGTGGAACATATCCTCTGGCTGGCGCTGGATGTTTTTCGCCGGGGTTGTGCCGGCGCTTCTGTTTGGATTGATGATCCTGCCCGCAGTCGAAAGTCCGCGCTGGCTGATGAAAATGGGACGGCGGGATCAGGCCATCGAAGTACTGATCAAAATCAATGGCGCTGACGTCGCGAGGCAAGAAGCTGCTGAAATTGAGAATTCACTGGCCACGGAAGAAGGCCACATCTCGGAACTTTTTACTACCTTTCGCCGCCCCCTGCTGCTTGGCATCATGCTGGCGGGATTGCAACAGATCAGCGGAATCACGCCGCTATTTTCCTTCTTGCCGGAGATTTTTCGCGCCGCCGGAACTGCAACTAGCGACGCATTTTTCCAGTCCGTGCTGGTGAGCCTCGTCAATCTTTCGTTTACCCTCTTCGCTCTCTGGCTGGTGGACCGCGCCGGACGCAAGACCCTGATCCTGGCTGGCACCACCCTCCAATTCGTCTCTTTCGCACTGGTCGGTTGGTTCTATCACATCCACGGCAGCGGCTTGGCAGTTTTGATTTTTGTGATGAGCTTCGTCGCCGGTCACGCCTTTGGCAACGGAGTAGCCTGCTGGGTCATCATCTCGGAAATTTATCCCACCAAGGTTCGCGGACGCGGCATGTCGATCGCCGTCACTGCCCTCTGGCTGGTGGGGTACTTGGGAAACCAGTTATTTCCCATCATGCAGAAACATCTGGGATCGGATGGCACTTTCTGGTGTTTCAGCGCCGGCGCCCTGTTGACGGTCGTTTTGGTCGCCTGGCTGATTCCCGAAACCAAAGGCCGTTCGCTCGAAGAGATCACAAAATTCTGGACGGAAGAGAAATCGGTCAAGGCGGAATAAACGCCAGCACAAAGCCACGCGAGGAATGAGTCGTGAGGCGGTGTACCTTCAGCTCCCGTCGTGGCATGAAGCTCTATCTCCCACCTCTCCACGCATGACTGTCAGGCAGTTTGACCGCAAACTTCCGAATCGCGTTGCGGCGCCTCGTGTTATGCTCGCCGGAGTATGGCTGTCACGATGTCGGATATCGCCAGGGGCTTGGATGTTTCCGTCGTCACGGTCTCCAAGGTTCTGCGCAACCAGGGCAACATCAGCGCGGCCACGCGCAAGCGGGTATTGCAGCGTGCGAAGAAACTCAACTATCAGGCGAATTGGATTGCGCGATCGCTGGTAACCGGGCGCACCTTCACGATCGGATTGCTGCTCCCGGATATCCAACATCCGTTTTTCGCGGAGATTGCCAAAGCGGTCGCCGAAACCGTCCGGCCGCATGGCTACCACGTGATCATTTCTTACTTCGAGGAAGATCCGGAATTGGAAGTGACCGAGGCGGAATCTCTCGTGGCCCGGAGAGTGGACGGACTGATTCTGGCGTCGGCCCAATCGCCAGAAGATGGCGGTTTATTCAAGCATCTTCGCGAACAGAAAGTGCCGTTAGTCTTAATCGACCGTCCGGTAGCGGGCGTCCGGGCAAGTTTCGTCGGCGTGGACAATGAAGCGATTGGGAAGTTGGCAACGGAACACCTGATTGCACAAGGTTGCCGGCGAATCGCGCATTTGCGAGGTCCGGGCAATGGTATTGCTGAGGCGCGTATGGCCGGCTATAGCGCAGCCTTGGCGAAACACAAACTGGTCGCGCCTGCCGAATACGTCGTACAGGCGAGTTACCACGATGATATGGGCTATCAGGCGATGCAGAAGCTACTACTGACCAAGCCAATTCCCGACGGCATATTCTGTTACAACGATCCGGTCGCCATAGGTGCCATGAAGGCAATTCTCGAAGCTGGTTTGAACGTGCCGCGCGATATTGCGATTGTTGGCGCTGGCAATGTGCATTACTCAGACTTGTTAGCCATTCCGCTGACCACAATCGACCAGGGAACCAGTTTGATCGGAACTCAGGCTGCGGAATTGTTGATGCAGCAGATTGCATCGAAGCGCAAGCTTCCGCCGCGGAAAGTCTTGATCGCCCCCAGGCTCGCGGTACGGCAGTCAACCCAACGGGCGGGACCAGGCGAGAAGTGATCGAGGGGGTTGAAGTAATCGAGCGCCGGTGCGGCTAGGCGCTTCGGTTATGAGTTACCGCGTCTTGCGGATCGTTCTGTTCCGTGGGACTACGCCGGTTTGCAGTTCCGTTCAGCGTGCCGGCACGCTCCCAGGCTGCGGCGCAGGGCCACTTTCTCAGGAGTATTGCTCTGCATCCAGCTAATGCCTGCGCCAATCAAGGCGGCAGAATCCAATAATTCCGCACGCGCGAGCGTCACCCGAAAATCGCCCAGTGCTTCCTGCGTTGCCGGCTGAAAGAGGGTAGCGGCTTGCGAAATTCCTCCTCCCAATACGATTCGTTCTGGAGCAAAGGCAAGACACGTGTACCGCAAGACTCTCCCGAGCTCTGTTCCAAAAACAGCAAAAGCCTCTTGCGCATTCGGATCGTCACGTCCCAAACAAGCAATCTCGCGCACTTCGGCCCGAGTGCCAGTAAGTCGTTCATAGCGTGACTGGATCGCCTTGGTGGAGATCGCATCTTCGACAATGCCGTCGCCATAAGGAAGGTTCCAGATTCTTCCATCCAGAGGGACGCCTGGTCCATTGACGACAATTTTATCGTCCACCGCAAAAGCGGAACCAACGCCAGTCCCCAGAGTTATTCCAACGGCGCGACTCACTCCGCGCGCCGCCCCATCGTAGAGTTCGCCGAGCAGGAAAGCGGCTGCGTCATTAAGGAAATGTATGCGCTGCGGTTCACACTTCAGATGCGTCGACAAGCCCTGTCTCAAATTTGCTCCATCGAGAAGAGGATACTTGTGGTGGATGTAACTGATACCTTGCTCATAGTCGAACGGGTTGGGGATAGCGACCGCGATACCAACGAGCGCGTCTGAAGTTCCCAGCGTTTCGCGCGCAAGAGACGCAAGGCTCTCAAAGAATTTGTCGGGAGCTTCTTCTACCGGAGCGGGGATTTGGTGTGACGGGCCGAGTTCGATGCTGTCTGGACGGAAGAGGGCGGCCGCGATGTGGCTGCCCCCAACGTCAAATACCACGATCATGATTTCGTTCCTTACAGTGCCAGAAGGCGCAGAGCGCAAGATCAATGCGGTGCGAGCGCCTCCGTCAGTGACATCACTTTCAGCGCAACTCTAGGCTGATCGATTGTGGCCAACGATTGAGAGTAACGGTGGCGGGTTCTCCTGGAAACAGATCAAAATAGTCATCCGAGCTTTCGACATCAGGGTCTCCAAAAGAAATATATACGCTGCGAGCGAGTTTCGGCGACTGCAATGCAATCCCGCAGTTCTGCGCCGGTTCTGCGGAACGCAGTTTCAATCTTGCGCATGACCGGCAGTTCACTGCGAAAAAACAGCGGGTGAGCCAGTTTCATATCAGCGTTCCATTGCGAGTTGTCGATGGCCGCACGTTATCGCCACGGTGCGGGCAAATTCATTGGACGGAAGACCGTCAAAGAGGAGAATATTACGAAATGCAGGAATCTCCAGTATCGGCGGAGCATCGTAGCGGTTCTCCCAGTATCAGAGCGGTAATTCTCGATTACGGTCAAGTCCTGGCTAGCCGCCCAACCGTGGAAGAGTTCGGGCGCATGGCGAAAATGTTTAATGTAAGTTTCGAGTTGTTTTATCAGCTGTGGGAAACCAGCCGGGACCTTTATGACCGTGGCGATCTTACCGCTGATGAGTATTGGCTGAACCTGGCAGCGCAAACCAACACCTCGCTTGATTGCGAACAGATCGAGATCCTTCGTCGAGCAGAGGTTGAAATCTGGGCCCGTCCCCATCCGGACATGCTCGATTGGGTAAGTCGGCTTCACGCGGCGGGAATCAAGACCGCCTTGCTGTCCAACATGCCTTTGGACTTGGCGGCGCATTTGCGGACAAACTGTCAGTGGATGGAGAACTTTACCTTCAAGACATTATCTTCCGAAGTGAGATTGATCAAGCCCGCCCCAGCCGCCTATCAGCACACTCTTCACGGCCTCGGCGTTTCGGCAGAGGAATCGTTATTTGTAGACGATCGCGAGCCCAACATCACTGCTGCGCGCGCGCTGGGGATTCATGCGATTCATTTCCGATCCATCGTACGGCTCAGGAACGACCTGGAAGCGTTAGGCTTTCCCATATTGCCCGCGGTTGCGGAATCATCTTCGGCGGTCTCCGGTGTGGCGAGTTCTGCGGCGAATTGTGCGCGACGACAGGAGCAGAAATCCAAGCTCTTGTCATAGCCATGGAGGTAGCCTGTTACACCGGCCAGCTAATGCGGTGATTCTTGTTTGCCCGGGGCTTGCGGCGGAGTGGCGGGGGCCTGTAACCGTTGGAATTCCTCTATTTCATGTTTTGCAGCTGCCGTCTTTCCTTGTTTCCTATAGAGACCTGCCAGCCCAAAATGCGCCTGCGCCGCGAGTGAACTTTCCTTCTCGATGGTAAGGAGCTTGGTCCATTCTTTCTCAGCAGCGGCGGTATCGCCCTCGAGTGAAGCGGCCTTTCCCAGCGAATAGAGTGTCTCCGGCATGTCTGGCATCAACTTGTTGGCGCGCACGAGTTCCGCCCGCGCCTCATGCGCTTTGCCCTGTTCCAACAACGCCGCTCCCAGACGGTAAGCGGCCTCGGCGTTTCCTGGCTGCAGTTTGGCCTGCGCCCGAAACTCTTCTTCCGCTTTGTCCCACTTGAAAGCGCCGGCATACACTTCACCCAGTTCCAGATGAACTTCGGGCACATCCGGCCGCAACCGCAGCGCTTCGCTGTACTCCTTCTCCGCATCTGGCATATTCCGGAGTACGAAGTAATTTTCTCCCATCGCCTGGTGCGCGCGAGCGGAGTCGGGATAAGCGGCCAGCAAGGTGTCAATCGATTGCTTCGACAGTAAACCGCTGGCGCGGCCAAGGTAATACAAGAGATCCGGATCGTTGGGGCGCGCGGCCAACGCCGCCTGTAGATTCGTGACCGCCTCTGTCAGTTGCCCGGTTTGGATCTGCGCAATTCCCAGCGCGCTTTTATCTTGCACTCGTTCGAGGTGTGGAATCGCTTCGGCCGCGTAGCCTTGCGAGAGCAGGGCATAGCCCAGCAACTGGTGAGCGGGCGTCGAGTCTGCATTCACCTCCAGAGCATGCTTCAGAGGAGCAATCGCGGAACCGAAGTCGTGCTTCTCCATGTACGCCTGGCCGAGGCTGATAAAGCCGTCCGCATAGGTCGGTTCAAGCTCAGTGACCTTTCGATACTCCGTGACGGCGACATCGAATTGTCGTTGCTTGTCCGCCGCGATTCCGGCCTGCATGTGCTGCACGGCCTCTGGCGACAGAGTCTGCGACGCGAACCACAAAAGTAACAGTGCGCGAATCATTGATTCTGCTTCTCCGGTTCACGGACTTCCAGGAATTGATCGGCGTGAACGTCGTCCAGCGTCTGGTGAATACCCGATGGCCACACGACCTCCACCTTGGCTTTTTCCCCGGTTCCAAGTCCAAAATGGAGGCGCTTGTCGCTTGCCGAAAGATAACCAACCGCCGAGGTCGCGTATCGTGTCTGCCCGTTCACCTGCACGCGGGCTCCGTATCCATCGCGATTGCTGCGCGTGCCCCGCAGTGTAATCACGAGCCAGTGCGCCTTGCCACCACGATTCATGAGCGCCTGGGGATGGCCGCCGAGCGAGGTCACCACCACGTCCTCCCAGCCGTCGTTATTCAAATCGCCGAAGGCAGCTCCGCGCGCGGCCGTGGAAGTCGTAACTCCGGAATCGACGCGCTCGAACCGGCCATCGTGATTCATCGCCAGCAGCGGCACATCGAGATAGTGCAGCGACGGATCGATGCTCTCCACGTTATCCAATACATGGCTTTGGGCGACGAATAAGTCCTTCCACCCATCATTGTCGAAGTCCTCCAAGCCAACGCTCCAGCCGGAGGTTCCACTCGAGAGCACACCCAGCCCGGTTTCGAGACTGCGATAACTGAACGAGCCGCCGCCGTCGTTGTGATAAACACCATAAATTTCCCGCGGCAACAGGGTCACCATAATGTCGGGCCTGCCATCGTTATCGTAGTCTTGAAAAACCACGCCCATCCCCGACATCCGACGGCCGTCCTCGGAAAGCGCCGCGCCGGCTTCGAGCGCAACTTCCGAGAACGTTCCGTTGCCATTGTTGTGATAAAGATACTGCTGCATGCCGTCGTTGGAGACGAATATGTCCGTAAAGCCGTCTCCATCGTAGTCGGCAAAACCTACACCCAAAGCGCGCCCCTTTTTTGCGGCGATACCGGAGCGTTGGCTCACATCGGTGAAGGTTCCATCGCCGTTGTTGTGATAAAGGATGTTAGTGGTGGCGGGAAATTCTTCCGGTGGACAATAGGTGTGGTAATTGCCGCCGCAGTCTTTACTGTGCTTGGTGTCCCAGTCCATGTATCTGGCAACAAACAGATCCAGTTTCCCGTCGTTGTCGTAGTCGAGAAATCCCGCCGAGACCGACCAGCCGCCTCCCGCGACTCCCGCCTTCGCCGTCACGTCCGTGAAGGTTCCGTCGCCATTGTTGTGATACAGAATATTCTTTCCGTAATTAGTGATGAATAGATCGGGGTAGCCGTCGTTGTCATAGTCGCCCACAGCCACTCCCATGCCGTAATTCCCATCGTCGACTTTCGCCAGTCCCGATTGCTCGGTCACGTCGGTGAAGCTTCCGTCTTTGTTCTGACGGAAGAGCCGATTCCAGTATTTCGGGTTATGACGGTCGAAGTTATCCGGCGTTGACAAGGGCGTCGTGAGGCGTCCGCCGTTCACGAAAAAAATGTCCAACAAGCCGTCGTTGTTGTAATCGAGCAGCGCAACTCCTCCCGGCATGGTTTCGATGAGATGCTTCTGAGGAGTCGGCGAATTCTCCAGTGTGAAATCCAACCCGCGCGGCAGATTGGCCTCGAACACAGGCGCCGCGAGGGTCGCGCCCAGCAGCACCAATGTCATCACCGACGATACGCGCAGCAGAATGTTTAGCAACTTGGAGTTCCTTCAGTCCCCTAGCATATCGTGCTCGCGGCGCTAATTGCACACTCGTCGAACAACAGCAGACACGATGTTATGTCACGCACGCGCCAGCCCGCCGGCGGGCACCAAATTTATCTGATAATTGGGATTCACTTGAGGTCTTGCGGAGCTCTTGTGATCGCTAACTATCGCTGCCGCCTTGGAGAGCGAGGAATACCAATTCCCATACCCAAAATAAATGAGAATACAACTTCCCATAGGCCACTCCCGGGGCACAGATTTAACGATTACCTAAACGGGAAAATCCATATTTTTCTTGACAACTAATACGATTATGCTACACACTTCTGCGAATCAAAAATAATGCACGGAGGTACGAATGCTGTCTTCCAAGTTGCAGACACTGCTTCTCTCCATTGTTCTAGTCCTCACCAGTGCTGTTTCTCTATACGGTCAAAGCACGTATGGCACGGTCGATGGCACCGTGTCAGATTCTTCTGGGGCGACGATCGCCGACGCTCAAGTCACGCTCACGAACGTAGGGACGCAGGAAAAGCGTACGCAGCCCACGGGCAGCTCCGGTTTGTACCAGTTTGTGAACGTGACGCCCGGGCAATATCGTCTTGAGATCCAGAAGCCGGGCTTCAAACATTACACCCACGACAACGTCGTGGTCCAAGTTCAGCAGGATACTCACATCGACGCGATCCTGCCGGTCGGCCAAGTCACCGAGAGTGTGGAAGTGACTGCCGAGTCCCCGTTGCTGCAGGCGGAGACTTCATCTCTGGGCCAAGTCATCGAAGAGCGCAAGGCCAACGAACTTCCCTTGAATGGCCGCAATATTTTCAACTTGATCACGGTTTCTCCCTCGGTGGTTGCACAGGGCGGGTCTGGTGGTACTCCGGTCGGCCAGAATCCGTTTAGCTGGGGCAATTACCAAGTCGGAGGTTCCTTCGCCAACCAGGGCGCCGAGTACCTCGACGGCCAGCCGCTGAATATCGGCTACATCAACTTGCCGATCATCATTCCAACTCAGGACTCCATTGGCGAGTTCAAAGTGCAATACAGCAATCTGGGCGCCGAGTGGGGAAAATTCTCCGGGGCCGTCTCGAACTTCAGCACGAAATCTGGCAGCAATTCCTTCCACGGCGAACTCTACGAATTTCTCCGCAACAAGAAGTTCAACTCGAACGAGTATTTCTACAAGAACTCTGAGTTGGCGAACGGCGCATCCAATACACCTCCGCCGTGGGTTCAGAATAATTACGGATTTAACGTTGGCGGGCCCATCATCAAGAATAAGACGTTCTTTTTCGCGAGTTGGGAGCAGTTCCGGCTGCGCACGGGTGGTGTTGTTTCCACCGCCGTACCGACAACCGCCTTCCGGAATGGAGACTTTTCTGCATTGGCGGCCCAGGGCATTCAGCTCTACGACCCATACACTGTGGATCCCTCTACGGGAGCACGCCAAGCTTACGGGACGGACCCAAGTGTTCCGGGCTGCACGGTAAATTGCATTCCAAAAGCGGAGTGGAGCACAGCTGCGCAGGCTTTGTGGGATAAGTACTACACCCCCGTGGCTGCGGCCGCCTTCAACGTCAGTAGCCCCGATAACTTCACGTCGGCAGCCAGCAGCGGCGGAAATACGAACCAGTTTGTGACCCGCATCGACCAGAACCTCAGCGACAAAACGCGAATCTTCGGGCGCTTCACTTATAACGGACTGCTTGATCTTCCCACCAATCCTTTGGGAACTGGCTTGTGTCAGGACCGTTGCGCAGAGGACTATCACACGAAAGCGCTAGCGGTGGATATCAACCACACCTTTACTCCGAACCTCATCGGCGATTTGAACATTTCAGGTAGCCGTTTCATTTATCTGCGCGCGCCACTCCTCCTTGGATACGATCTCACCCAACTCGGATGGCCGTCGAGTTACAACGGCGAGGTTCCGTCGAACATGCGGACGCCTCCCACTCCGGCATTTCCGTTTCCTGGCGATATCGGTAAGAGCCAGGGTAACAGCGCGATTGGCGACCACAACACTCAGTACAATATTTCCCCGTCTCTAACCATCATTCGGGGCAAGCACACAATTCAGGCCGGCGCCCAGTATGAGCTGGGTCTGGACAACTACTACCAAACCAATATCGCCAGCGGCGCGTTTGGTTTCTCGGGAGCATGGACCGCTAGCATTGGCGGACCCAACTGCAATAACTGTGCTGGCGGCTTCGCTTTTGCCGATTTTCTGTTGGGCCTGCCCCAGGGTGGCCCTGCCTCTTTCGTGAACCAGACAGAAGGTGCGGCTGAGGTTCCTGCGCAAACGGCTGGTCGTCAGACCTATCGGGCGCTATTTGTAAATGATTCCTTTAAGATCCTGCCTAAGTTGACCTTGAACCTCGGGCTCCGCTATGAGCTGGCGGGAACCTGGTCAGATCGCTTTAACCGCTTGAGCTACTGGAATCCCACGGCTACGAACACCGCCGTGACCGGCTGTGGCGACACCGTCGGATCTCCGTGTACCGGCGACGCGTTCCTGGTTGCGACCGGTCCAAACTCGAGCAAGAATAATATTCCACTGGATAAGAAGGAGTTTTCTCCACGCCTCGGATTTGCGTACAGTATGAACGAAAAAACTGTGATTCGTGGCGGCTTTGGTGTGTTCTGGATTCCGAACTACGTCTCCTTCGCCCTCAATCCCGACAACGACGTGATCAACCTCGCGACCACGCCCTTCTTCGCCACACCTGACCATGGCGTGACGCCAGAAGCCACTCTTGACGAAAGCGGATGCAACCTAGTAACCGCTGGTGGGTTTGCCGGCTTTGCCGCCACTTGTACGGCTCAAGGTCCTTTTACAACTGGGATACTACCGCCGCCAGGCAGAACCGGTGGGAACGCCGCTCTCTCAAGTTTTGTTGCCTCTAACGGATCCCCCACATTGGCACCGTACGGAAACCCGAAACCGGGATACGTGGAGCAATGGAACCTCGATATCCAGCGTCAATTGCCGGGCGGATTTTTTGCCGACGTGGCTTACGCCGGATCGAAGGGCGTCCACCTCGAGCAGTACTCGACCAACATCAATCAAATCCCAGATTCGTTTATTGCGCAGGCCGCGTCACAGTACACTCCCTGCGTTCAACCGTGCAATCCCAACGCCAACGTCGCCATTGACCAGCCGATCACGAACCCCTTCTCGGGTGCGAATACCAACCTCGAGACCGCCACAATTCTTGCCGGGCAGCTTGATCGCCCGTATCCACAGTACAGCGGATTGAGCTTGGGCGGATACGGCTGCTGCAGCAGCAACTACAATTCGCTGCAGGCGACAGTCACTCGTCGGTTCGCGGGTGGTGGCACGCTGTTGGCCGCCTATACGAACTCCAAGCTAATGAGCAACACCGATACCCTCACCAGTTGGCTGGAAGGCAATACTGGCGGCGTCGGCGGCGTTCAGGATTACAACAATCTAAAGGGAGAGCGGTCGCTCTCTTCGCAGGATGTATCCCAGCGCCTTATCATCAGCTATGTGCTCGATCTTCCCTTTGGCCACGGCAAGTTGTTCGCTTCCAACCTCTCGGGAGCGGCGGACAAGGTTGTGTCCGGTTGGGGAGTCGACGGCATAACCACCTTCCAACGTGGTTTCCCGCTGAAGATTTCGTGGTCCGGCGGCAGCACTGCTCTGGAAGATGCGGGCTTTGGCGTTAGCGGCATACGTCCCAATGTGGTAGCCGGATGCGACAAAAAAGCGGGCGGCGGTCACGTTGCGCAGTGGTTCAATACGTCCTGTTTTGCAACCCCGCCGGCTTGGGGCTATGGTACCGAGTCGCGCGTGGATCCCACACTGCGGCAGAACGGAGCTGACAACTTTGACTTCGCCATCTTCAAGCGAACGACGTTTGCGGAAAGGTACGGTCTTGAGTTCCGCACGGAGTTCTTTAACCTATTCAACCACCCGCAGTTTGGCCCTCCCGGCACGGGTTTCAATCCCACGCTGGACGCGAGTGGCAACATAATCAATCCTGCGGCGAACGGATTCGGAACGGTCACCTCAACGATAAACAACCCGCGACTGATTCAGTTTGCCCTGAAGTTTATTTTCTAAGTTGCCTTGCAAGAACCGGACTGGGCATTCGCCCAGTCCGGTTTTTTAGTGCTCTTTAAGGTGCTCTTTCACCAAACAGCAACCGCTTCAGCATTTATATTTGTCTAGCCGTCCTCCGGCCCACATGAGAAATATCCCCGTCATCGACTACTCAGAGGCCAAGAAGATCGTCGACCTCATCGTCGACAAAGCCTCACAGATGCAGAAATCGGTGGTCGTTGCCGTCGCCGATTCGCATGGCGAACTCATCGCGTTTGCCCGCATGGACGGCGCTCCCTTTTCCTCCATCAGAATTGCCGCAAATAAGGCGTACACCGCCGCCCGGGAACGAAAAACCACCAAAGAGATCGGAGAAAAGGTGCGGCATCCTGAAAAGGGACACGACATCGCCTACTACGGCGACTCCAGATTCGTCGGCTGGGGCGGAGGCATTCCCCTCTGGAAGGATGGCGTCGTGGCCGGTGCCGTCGCAGTGAGCGGCCTTTCCTCGGGCGAAGATATCGAGTTAGCCACGCTCGCGCTGGAACTGATCGGCGCCCAGAAACTTCCCTGAAGACGCAACCGGAATCTGGTCAACTGAGTTACGACCACCTCATAAGTCGTTCACGGTCGTCACAACCTGCGGAAAAACTCGATTTTGCACTTGATTCTTGGGTGGCGCAGCGGTCCACCGCTGCGGTAAGTGCATTGCCTTGATCCGGCTTTAGCCGCTGAGGGCGCACCTTCTGCCCGGGGATGAGTCTTTCCGCAGCCTCTTCAGCCACGCCGCGACGAACCGCATAAACACTGGGCCCGAGCCCCTGAGGGAGCTGCCTCGCGTCGCCTGAAATCGGTTTCTGAAACACGCCCCAGTCAGGTTTCGTTTTCTCAACCTATCTCACTTGGCGCTTACGAAATCTCCTGTGGTCGCGTTGATCACGCCGATGCCCTTTCTGTTACTCGCGCTCGTGCCGTAAATGACATACCAGAAGGGCACGTTTTGCTTCGGTTCCTTGAGTAAGTAGTACGTGATGCCCTGCTGTGGATCCTTTTTCAGGATGGCATCGCCTCCGTGTTGCTGCGCGATCGCGGCCGCCTTATCCGTGTCGATCTTCAGCAGGAACGATGAAAAGGCAAGACTGGCGGACTCGGCGTTGTACGCGACTTCGGCCCCCTCAGGTGAAACTCCGAACGGCGGCGCACCCGCTTCGCGGCTTCCGGAGCAAACGATGGTCTTGACGGTCCGGCGGCTGGGCGAGCCAAAGTACCCTCTCCAGATGGCGGACTTTCCGTCCTGGCCGTTGGTTTCTTTAGTTGGAACCGATTCCAACCGAGCCGGCTGCGCGTCCGGTGCCCACTTCAAGGCGAGACCCAGCATTCGGTTGAATGCCTGCTCGCCGGTGTACAGGACAGGCTCCTTAGTTTGCGGCTGTGCGGCCGCTGCCGGCTGTGCGGGCGTGCTCTCCGTCGGCTTGCTTGAGCTGCACCCCGCAGTCAGGATTGCAACGCTGATCAAACTAAGGGCAAATGCAAAACGATATAATTTCACGGTCCGTTCCTCCAAGATTGTTTTGAACCCGTATCCTCATTATCTAAAACAGGTATCTGATCCTTCAACTCTGAATCGCGCCAATTGTACAGCTTGGGAGCCGTAATTTCCTCATTGACTTTTCGAGAGCGACCCCCAGTGTATACCCATCCCGCGCCTTTGCAACATCGTGAAATGTGCGCGGATTTGTTATATGGGAGGCACTCCTGCCGGTAACCGCCGAAGAGTACTTTTGATGTGATCCAGCATTCGCGCAACCCCTTGCCTGGAAGTAGAATCTCATTAAATAGGAGCGCGCCGTCCTTAGGTACATAGGCTCCTCGCTCGAGACTGCACTCCCACCTTCGAAGGGAGGTACAGATTATGAGCACATTCGGTCCGATTAGGTCTCTCCTCGCATTTGCCGCTTTCATCGGTCTCGCCCTCACGCCAATCTCAGCCTTCGCCCAGCACGGCGGTGGCGGCGGTTCTCATGCTGGCGGAAGCGGTGGAGGCTTCCATGGTGGCGGCGGATCGTATGGCGGCGCGCGCTCTATTGGCGGAGGAGGTTACCACGAAGGCGGTGGCTCTCGCGTTGGATCATCCGCGGGTCGTGAAGGAGCGGGCAGACGTTCCTACGGGGGCTCTGAATCTGGCCGCGGTTCCAGTTCGTTTGCCAATCATGCATCGAATCTTCGTCCCGCCATCAGCGATGGCCAGTGGCATTCGTTCGGCAACTCCGGTAGTTCCGCGCGGTCCGGTGAAGGCCGCAATTCCGGAGGCCGGGCGAACTCAAGCCTCTCTGCTCGTAACGTCGGAGCTTCCGATGGTGCTTGGCACTCTTTTGGCTCGTCGAGAGGTGCGTCCGATTTCGTCGGCGGAACCGCCCGCGCCGTGCCCGGTTTCGGCTTCCGTGGCGCTGGTTGGAGAGGCGGTTGGCGCGGCTACGGCTGGGGAGGTGGTTGGGACTGGGGCTGGGGAGTTTGGGGCTTCGGCTTCGGATGGCCATACTGGGGGGTCGGATGGAATCCTTGGTGGTACGACCCGTACTGGTATGCCCCCTCGGCGTACGCTTACCCGGACTACAGCGACGACTGGGGCGACAATCCGCCGTACCGTCCGGACTTGTAGCACGACCACGACTCGGCGGGAAGCGAACTGCGGTTGCCAATTCGTATTGCTTAGATCTCGTGTGTTCAACCCAGCAGTCGGGTTAGTCTGCCTGTTTTTTCCCACTTGTTACTAACTTGATTCTTAACCACACGGAGTCAGCCGCTCTATGACTGTCCCAACGCGATTCCCAGCCTCGCTATTCGTAGCGCAGACTTTCGACGGGGTCGAGTTGAGAAGCGCGTATGGCGGGAAGCGTGCCGAACAGGATTCCGACCAGCGAGGAGACGACGATGGCAATGATCGCGGAGAGTCCGGAGATGGGGATTTTATAGGGAGTGAAGAAGTGAACGGAATAGGGGATGGCGAGTCCGATGACGATGCCGAGGACGCCGCCGATAGTCGAGATGAGAATGGCTTCGGAAAGAAACTGGAAGCGGATCTCGCGGTTGGTGGCGCCGACCGCTTTGCGGATGCCGATCTCGCGAATGCGGGCGCTGACGGTGGCCAGCATGATGTTCATGATGCCAATGCCGCTGACCAGCAGCACGACCAACGACACCGCCAGCAGAACCAGAGTCATGGCGGTGGCGACTTTGTCGGCCATCGAAACCAACTGGGTGAGGTTCCTGACGCTATAAACGGATTCTGGCCGATGGCGCGATCGAATCACGCGCTGAACCTGTGCCGTAATCGGCACTACCTGCTCGCGGTCGGCAGCCGAAAAGAAAATCTGTTTTACCGTGGGCGTTTCCTGAAAGTAACGGATCACGGTGTAGGGAATCAGCATCGTGTTCTCCGTCACCTCCGATTGCTCGAGCGTGTCCACCCGCTCGCGAAAGACCCCGATGATGGTGAAGGGCAAGCCGCTCAACTTCACCGTCTTTCCCAGTGAAGCTTCCTCCGAACCGTAGAGTTGGATCGCGAGCTTCGGGCCGATGATGCCGACTTTGTTATGGGCTTGAGAATCCTGGTTGTCGAAGAAACGTCCCGACAGGATGACCAGGTTCCGAATCTGTTCGTATTCCGGGTAAACCCCCATGATCTGCAGATCGCGCTCTTTGCCGCCGCCCACGGCCACGCGCTCGTTGAGCGGAAGCACGGGCGAGGCGTAGGCGATGCCATCAACCTGGTGCTGCACCGCTTCCATATCCTCAATGGTCAGAGCATCGTTGCCGGTATTGGAGATGCGCCCCCCGCCACTTTCGTACTCGGCATAAATCCAGTTCGACCCGATCGATTGAATCTGGTTCAGAAGGTATTGCTTCCCGGTGAGGCCGATGGTAGTGACCAGGATCAGGGACGCGGTTCCGATGACCATGCCGAGAGCCGTCAGAGCGAACCGGACCTTGTTGCTCATGAACGTCTCGTAGGCAAAAATAAAGATCTCGCCGAACGCCAGGTTGGCTCGCTCTGGTTGGGAAGTAGTGTTGGCCATGCGTGTGCTTAGATGCTACGAGGGGTTGATGCGGGCCGCAAGCGCTATCCCGGCTTCCTGCCGCGGAAGTTTTCTGTTGTAATTCTCTGTACGCATCGAGAAATGGATCATCCTACTCTGAACATCAAACGTATCGTCGGCCACATCTTCGGCCTGCTTCTGTTGTCCGCCCTCGCGCTCCTGATTCATGGCTATCATCCCTACGCGGAAGACGCCGAGATTTACCTTCCCGGGGTTTTGAAGATCCTGAATCCCAGTCTGTTTCCGGCGAATGCGGAGTTCTTTGGCGAACATGCCGGGCACACCTTGTATCCGAATCTGATTGCTTTTTCAGTGCGCGTCACGCATTTGCCCTTGCCCTGGGCCGCTTTATTGTGGCAGCTCATCTCAATTTTTTTATTGCTGGCGGCAAGCTGGCGTCTGGCATCGGCCTTGTTCGAGTCGGAATCGTCCGCGGATGAGATCGCGCGTTGGGCCGCAGTGGTTTTGATGGCCGCGTTGCTGACCTTGCCCATTGCCGGGACCGCGCTCTACATCCTCGACCAATTTGTGAATCCGCGAAACCTGGCCGCGTTTGCGGCGCTGTTTGCCGTGGCGGAAGTGCTGCACCGAAAGTACTGGAGAGCGACGTTGTGGCTGGCATTTGCCGCCGCCATGCATCCGTTCATGGCGAGTTTTGCGATTTTGTTTTGTGTGTGGCTCATCTTGCTCGATCAAGTTCGCCCGCATTTCTTGGGATTCGCCGCCGCGCTTCCCTTCGGTATTACATTCCAGCCTCCGCCGGCCGCCTATCACGAGGTCGCGTTGCGCCAGCGTTCGCACTTCGTCCTGCGTTGGGAATGGTACGAATGGCTGGGAGTAATCGGTCCGCTACTCCTGTTCTGGTGGTTGGGGAGTTGGGCGCGACGGCGCGGCATGAAGAACCTGGAATGGGTATCGAGGGCGATGGTGCCATTCGTTCTGGTAGCTTCGGCAGCGGCCATCGGACTCGGCATCCCCGCCCGCTTCGAGGCTCTGGCGCGGCTCCAACCCTTGCGCTGCATGGCGTTGTGCTACATGGTGCTGGTGGTAGCGGGCGGCGGATTGCTAGGACGATACCTGCTGCAGCGGCACTGGTGGCGCTGGCTGGCGTTATTCGTCCCGCTAAGTCTCGGAATGTATTTTGCGCAGCTGCAGGTGTTTCCGGCGAGTGCGCACATCGAGTGGCCGTGGGCGCAGCCGCGCAATCCGTGGGCGCAGGCTTTTGTGTGGATTCGCGGAAATACGCCGGTAGATGCCCTCTTTGCTCTGAATCCCGCGCACATGGATCTGCCGGGTGAAGACGAAATTGGATTTCGCGCGCTGGCCGAGCGCAGCATGTTGGCCGACCTGGTCAAGGACAAGGGCGCATGTTCGATGTTTCCCCCGCTATCGGTGAAGTGGGCTGAACAGATTGCGGATCAGAAGAATTTCAGACAGCTCGGCACCGACGATTTCGACCGACTGCGGCAGAAGTACGGAGTCGGCTGGGTTGTGCTGGAGCAGCCCGCTCCAGGCGAACACATTTCGCCGGGGACCGCGGGCCTGGAATGCCCTTACCAGAATTCGGCGGTGCGAGTCTGCAAGATCAAGTGAACAGATGATCTAGGGAAACTCTGATTAAGGGAGCCGGATTTCTTTGAAAGGGCATGGCTTTTGCAATGCCGTCAGAACCCGCTAAACAAGCGGCTTTAGCCACCGAGGTCGTTCTCTTACGGACTCGGTGGCGACTGACTCTGAGATTGCGCAGGAGCGGTCCCCGACAGCTGGGCCTGTCGCGAAATAATCTGCTGCGAACTGGGAAGCGTCGAGGAATCCCAACCCCCGCCGAGTGCTTCGATCAATTGCACGCTGTCCACGATTTGCTCGATCCGCAGATTCACGGCTGTCTGCTGATTGCTGAAGAGCGTGGTCTGGGCGGTAATCACGTTGAGGTAGGGGTCGATGCCCAGGCGATAGCGGTCCGTGGCTAGCGTAAGGCTGCGCTGCGCGGACCCGATCGCGGTGTCCTGTTCCTGAATTTCCTGGGAAAGGACGCGAAGGGATGAGAGATTGTCCTCGACCTGCTCAAACGCGGTGAGGACCGTGTTCCGATAGTTGGCGACCGTCTCATCGTATTGCGCGCGATATTGTTCGACCGTGGCACGACGTAGACCACCATCGTAAATCAACTCGGATATAGCCGGCCCGACGGACCAGAATCTGCTCGGCCAGGTAAACCAGCTCGAGCCCTTCGTGCTTTGAAACCCGAAAGAAGCGCTCAGCGTCACGGTTGGATAATAGGCGGCCTTTTCGACGCCGATCAGCGCATTGGCCTGAGCCATCAGGCGCTCGGATGCGGCGATGTCTGGGCGGCGCTCCAGCAATTGCGAGGGTACGCCAAACGGAATCGCTGGCGGCGGAGTCTTCAAGGGCTCGACGGCGATCGAGAATGACGAAGCAGGCTGGCCAACCAGGAGCGCAATCGCATGCTCGTATTGCGACCGCAGAATGCCAATATTGGTGTCGAGCGCGCGGGTGGCTTCCAGCTGAGTTTCGGCCTGCGCGACCGACTCGTCGGAATCGATGCCGGTTTCATACAGCGCCTTGGTCAGTTTCAGGGACTCTTCATAAGCCACAACGGTCGAATCCAGCAGTTGTTTCAGAGCGTCCTGCCCGCGCAGCTGGAAGTAATCGACCGCCAGTTCCGCTTGCGCGGTCAGGCGGGTATTCTCCAGGTCGGCGGCGCTGGCTTGTGCGTTGGCGACGTTGGCGCGAACCTGGTTGCGCACGCGTCCCCACAAATCGGGCGTCCAGGAGGCATCGAAGGGCAGGGAGTATTCGGTGAAAGTGCCGGCGCTCGTCCCGCTCGAACTACTGGCCTGACGCTGCCGAGTGATGCTGGCGCCGGCGGTCACGGTCGGGAAATACTGTGCGCGCGCCTCCCGCACCAGGGCGCGGGCCGCCATGAAGTTAGCGAACGCAGCGGCGACGTTTTGATTGGATACGTTGACTTGCTCTTCAAGCGTGTTCAGTTGGGTATCGCCAAGAATCTCCCACCACTTGCCATGGAGAGCGCTGTCCTGTGGTTGCGCGACTTTCCAGCCATCCATTTTTTTGAGATCGTCGGGAGTAACTTCTTTGTAAGCTCCCGGCGCCTGCATCGTGGGGCGATTGTATTTCGGGCCGACAACGCAGCCTTGCAAGAGCAAGAGGAAGACGAGTGCGCCGCAGAGCAGCGCGGTCGCAGCGCAGATTTTGTTCGTTGGCTTCATCAGCGTCTCAGACTCCTTGCCGTGGCTCTGTCGACAGTGGAGCACCGGCGTCCTCGCGCGGCCAGACAGGGTGGCTCCGCCGTTTCCGATCTTGAATTCGTGTGCCGCGTCAGAGCTTGTCATCCGAACGACTCAATTTGTCTTTGCGCTTCGAGCTTGCCGTGAGAGCGAAGCCACTTGACTCGCAAGCGGTCGAGCGAGAGATAAACGACCGGCGTGGTGTAAAGCGTCAGCATTTGGCTCAGAATCAGGCCGCCGATAATGGTGATGCCGAGAGGATTGCGAAGCTCCGAACCCGTGCCTCGGCCGAACGCCAGCGGCATAGCGCCAAACAGGGCAGCCATGGTCGTCATCAGAATGGGCCGAAAGCGCAGAATGCAAGCCTTATAAATGGCATCGCGAGGGCTCATGCCTTCGCTGCGTTCGGCGGCCAGCGCAAAGTCAATCATCAGAATGGCATTCTTCTTCACGATACCAATTAAGAGAATAACGCCGATGATCGCGATAATGCTAAGGTCCTTGTGAAAAATCATGAGGGCAAGAACCGCGCCCACTCCCGCGGAAGGAAGCGTGGAAATAATCGTGAGCGGATGGATGTAACTCTCGTAGAGAATCCCCAGCACGATATAGACGGCCATGAGCGCGGTGATGATGAGAAAAGGTTCCGTCGCCAGCGACGACTGAAAGGCCTGAAGCGTGCCGGAGAACATGCCGGTGATGGTATTGGGCATGCCGATTCGCTGTTCCATTTCGACGATCGCCCTGGAGGCATCGCTGAGAGCCACACCCGGAGCCAGGTTGAAGGAAATGGTCACCGAGGGATACTGCCCCTGGTGATTCACTGCCAGTGGAGCAGTCGAAGGTTCGTAGTGCGCCACGGCGCTGAGCGGAACGACCTTCCCCTGCGCGGCCCGTATATACACGTCGTTCAAATCCACCGGTGATTGCCAGTGCTTCGGTGCAACTTCGAGCACTACGTGGTACTGGTTGATGTTGGTATACATGGTCGAAACCTGGGCTTGGCCGAAGGCTTCGTAGAGCGAGTTGTCGAGCGTCTGCGGCGTAATGCCGAGCCGAGAGGCGGTCTCGCGATCATAGGTGAGCATGGCCTGGAGACCGCTGTTCTGCTGGTCGGTATTGACGTCGGTGAGTATCCGCAATTTCCGCATCTGCTGCAGCAGCACCGGGCCCCACTGCACCAGATCCTGTAAATTGTCGCTCTGAATGGTGTACTGAAACTGGGCGCTGCTTTGCCTTCCGCCGATGCGCAGATCCTGTCCGGCTTGCATGAAAGTGTTTGCCCCAGCGACCGAAAGAAGTTTAGGACGCAGACGGTCGATGATCTGGTTGGAGCTCGCGTGGCGTTCTGCCAGAGGCTTCAGGCCCATGAAGATGAAGCCGCCATTGGTGGGGCCGCCGCCGCCGGTGAACGCCATGACGTTCTGAACGCCCGGATCCGTTTTGACCACATCGACGATGCGCTGCGTGGCCTGTTGCATGGCCTGAAAGGAAGTGTCCTGCGAGCCCTGGATGCCGCCGAAGGCGACGCCGTTATCCTGCTGGGGAAAGAATCCTTTAGGGACGATCCAAAAAAGGTAGAAGTTGCATGCGATGGTGAGGCCGAGAACGGCCAGCGTCAGATGCGAGTGCTCCAGGACCCAGCCCAAGCTGCGCTCGTAGAGCCCGAGGATCGAATTGAAGGCGCGCTCGCTGGCGCGGGACGCTTTGCCGTGCCGCTCATCCTGAAGATTCTTCAACAGGCGAGAGCACATCATCGGCGTCGTGGTTAGAGAAATGCCAAGCGATACCAGGATGGCGACCGAGAGAACCACGGCAAATTCGCGGAACAACCTCCCGACGATGCCACCCATCATCAGAATCGGGATGAAGACGGCGACCAGAGAGATGCTGATGGACAGAACGGTAAAGCCGATCTCGCTGGCGCCCTTGAGCGCCGCTTGCATCGGCGGCATGCCCTGCTCGAGATAGCGGGTGATGTTTTCGATGACCACAATCGCATCGTCCACCACAAAGCCGGTGGAAATTGTGAGCGCCATGAGCGAGAGATTGTCGATGCTGTAGTGAAAAAGGTACATCACGCCAAACGTGCCGATCAGGGAAGCGGGGACGGCCACACTGGGAATCAGGGTGGCGCGAACGCTTCGGAGGAAGACGAACACCACCAGAATCACCAGGGAAATCGAGATCATCAGCGAGCGCTCGACATCGCGAACGGAAGCGCGAATGGTGAGAGTGCGGTCGAGCACAATTTCGGTGTCAATGGCGGAAGGGATCGAGGCCTTGAGCGCCGGAAGGGCGGCGCGGATACGGTCCACGGTTTCGATAATGTTGGCGCCGGGCTGGCGGAAAATAATGATGAGAACGGAAGCCTTGCCGTTGACGAAGCCAGCCGCGCGCACGTTCTCCGTGGAGTCGTGGACGTTCGCGACATCGGACAATTTGATGGCGGCGCCATTGTGGTAGCCGACCACCAAAGGCATGTAGTCGACCGCCTTGAGAAGCTGATCGTTGGTCACGATGTCCGCGCTGGTTGTGCTATTCGCGATCTGGCCCTTGGGACTATTGGCATTCTGCCGGCTCAGCATGGCGGCCACGTCCTGCAAGCCCAGACCATAGCCGTTGAGTTGCGTCGGATTCACGTCCACCCGCACTGCCGGTAGCGAACTACCGCCCACACTCACCTGCCCGACGCCCTGAAGCTGAGAAAGACGCTGCTGCATGATGGTGGAGGCCGCGTCGTAAAGCTTGCCGCGGTCATACACAGCCGACGTAAGCGCCAGAATCATGATCGGAGCATCCGCCGGGTTGACCTTGCGATAAGTGGGATTGCCCGGGAGATTCGAGGGCAAGTAACTGCGCGCGGCGTTGATGGCGGCTTGGACGTCGCGAGCCGCTCCATCGATGTTGCGGTTCAAATCGAACTGCAACGTGACGTTGGTGGTGCCCAGATAACTGGACGACGTCATTTCCGTGATGCCGGCAATTCTCCCGAACTGGCGCTCCAGCGGAGTCGCGACGGAGGAGGCCATGATCTCCGGACTGGCTCCCGGCAAAGCTGCGCCCACCGAAATCGTAGGAAAATCGATCTGCGGCAGCGGCGAGACGGGCAATTCCCGAAAGGCCACGGCCCCTGCCAGCACGATGGCTGCGGTCAGGAGGGTAGTGGCGACGGGCCGCCGAATAAATGGTGAAGAGAGACTCATTGGTAATTCATCCGCATTAATCCGCCGGGACCGCCTCGGGTCCGGTATCCGGCGCGCGGCGCGAAGAATAGCGATGCGCGAGCCGGTCGAAAAAGATGTAAATCACCGGAGTGGTATAGAGCGTCAGCACCTGGCTCAAGAGCAAGCCGCCAACCATCGAGATGCCCAAGGGGCGGCGAAGCTCCGAGCCAATTCCGGTCCCGAGAGCGAGCGGCAAGCCCGCCAGCAACGCGGCCATGGTGGTCATCATGATGGGACGAAACCGCAATAGGCACGCTTCATAAATCGCGACTTCCGGCTTCTTGTGGTCTCTGCGCTCCGCCTCCAGAGCAAAGTCGATCATCATGATTCCGTTCTTTTTGACGATACCGATCAGAAGAATGATTCCGATAAGCGCGACCACGCTGAGTTCCTGGCGGCAAATCAACAAGGCCAGAATCGCACCCACTCCGGCCGAGGGCAGAGTCGAGAGAATGGTGAGCGGATGTATGAAGCTCTCGTAGAGAACGCCGAGCACGATATAAACGGTCACCAGAGCGGCGAGAATCAACAGCGGTTCGTTCGACAAGGAAGCTTGAAATGAAGCCGCCGTGCCCTGAAACGCGCCCTGTACGCTAAGCGGCATGCCAATTTCCCGCTGCGCCTTGTCGATGGCCTTGGTAGCTTCGCCCAGCGACGCATTCGGCGCCAGGTTGAAAGAGATGGTGACGACGGGAAATTGTCCCTGGTGATTGACGGACAGGGGACTGCTCTTCATTTCGAACCGCGTGATGGCGCTCAGCGGAATAGCGGCGCCGTTTACCGTCGTCACCGCGCTGGGATTGGCGGAGCCCGAACTGGCAAGGGTGTTCGGGGAAGCGGAAGGGCTCGGCGCAGCTGAGGAGGCGGAATTCCCGGAAGCCGTGGTCGCGGTGACCGTCTGCGTGCCGGAAGAGCCGGTCGTGAGCGCACCTGAAGCCAGAGCCGAACGAACGTAGATGTCCTGCAATTTCGACGGGTTCTTCTGAAATTCGGGTTGCGTCTCCAGCACGATGTGGTACTGGTTCACCTGCGTATACAGTGTCGAAACCTGCCGTTGCCCGTAAGCATCGTAGAGCATCTGGTCGATCGCCTGCGGCGTAATGCCCATACGGGAGGCGGTCACCCGGTCGATGGTGAGAGAGGCGGCGAGACCGGAAGTCTGCTGGTCGGTCGCCAGGTCGCGAAGCTCCGGAATCGCCTGCAGTTTGGCCATGAGCTTGGCCGTCCAGTAATTCAGTTCGCGTTGATCGGGATCTTCGAGGGTGTACTGATATTGCGTGCGGCTCACGCGATCTTCGACGGTGAGGTCCTGCACCGGCTGCATGTAGAGCGTGATGCCATCGATCTTTTCCAGACTTGGCTGGAGGCGCCGGATGATATCCGAAGCGTTGGTCTTGCGCACTTCCAGCGGTTTCAAATTGATTTGGATGCGCCCGCTGTTCAAGGTCGTGTTGGTGCCGTCGATGCCGATGAAGGAAGAGAGACTCTCGACCGCGGGATCCTGCAAAATCAAATGGGCGAGTTCCCGCTGCTTCTCCGCCATGGCCGGGAACGATATCGACTGCCCGGCTTCCGAAATGCCCTGAATGATCCCCGTGTCTTGCACCGGGAAGAAACCTTTCGGGATGATGATGTAGAGAACGATCGTCAGCACCAGCGTGCCCGCGGCCACAAGAAGAGTAGCGGTCTGGCGTTTCAATACCCACTGCAAGGTTCTCCCATAGAAGGCAATGGTGCTTTCGAAAGCGTGCTCTGAAGCCACGTAGAAGCGGCTCTGCTTGCGCCCGTGTGTGCTTTTCAAAAGGCGCGAACACATCATGGGCGTGAGCGTCAGCGAAACCACCGCCGAGACCAGGATGGTCACGCTCAAGGTGATGGCAAATTCGCGGAAAAGCCGGCCGACGATGTCGCCCATGAAGAGCAGGGGAATCAACACTGCAATCAACGAAATGGTCAGCGATACGATCGTGAACCCGATCTGCTCCGAGCCTTTAAGCGCCGCTTCGAGCGGCGGATCGCCTTCTTCGATGAACCGTATGATGTTCTCGATCATGACGATGGCGTCATCGACCACGAAGCCCGTCGAAATCGTGAGGGCCATCAGCGTGAGGTTGTTCAAACTGAAGCCCGCGAGATACATGATGCCGAACGTCCCCACGATGGAGAGCGGGACGGCAACGCTGGGAATCATGGTGGCGGAAACATTGCGCAAGAACAGAAAAATGACCATGACCACCAGCGCCACGGTGAGCATGAGTTCGAACTCGACATCCTGGACGGACGCCCGGATGGTAGTGGTGCGGTCGGTCAAGACATCCACTTGAACGGCTGAGGGGAGATTGCTCTTGAGGACGGGAAGCAATCTCTTAATGCGGTTGACCACCTGAATGATGTTCGCGCCGGGCTGGCGTTGAATGTTAACGATGACCGCAGGAGTTTCGTTCATCCAGGCCGCTTGCCGATTATTTTCCACGTCGTTGTCGACCGTAGCCACATCCGAGAGTCTTACCGGCGACCCGTTGTGGTAGGCGATGATGACTTGCGCGAAATCGGAGGCGGTGAGCAATTGGTCGTTCGACTGAATCTGGTAATCCTGTTGCGGCCCGTCGAAGTTGCCCTTCGCCTGGTCGAGGCTGGTCTGCTGCAGGGCCGTGCGCACATCCTCCAGATTGATGCCGTACGAGGAAAGTGCGGTGGGATTCACGCGCACCCGCACGGCCGGCTTTTGTCCGCCGCTAATGCTGACCAGTCCCACGCCGGGGAGTTGTGAAATTTTTTGCGCGAAGCGCGTGTCGGCGAGATCTTGCACCTGCGACAGCGGAATCGATTTGGAAGAAAGCGCCAGGGTGAGAATCGGCGTGTCCGCTGGATTCGTCTTGCTATAGATCGGCGGGACCGGCAGATCGGAAGGCAGATAGGTTTGGGCGGCGTTGATCGCGGCTTGCACTTCCTGCTCGGCGACGTCGATATTCAGTTCGAGGGAAAACTGCAAAACGATGACGGAGCTTCCATCCGAACTTGTGGAAGTCATCTGATTGAGGCCCGGGAGTTGACCGAACTGCCGCTCCAAAGGCGCGGTTACGGCCGAGGCCATCACGTCGGGACTGGCGCCGGGATAAAACGTGACGATCTGAATGGTGGGGTAGTCGACCTCCGGCAGCGCCGATACGGGCAACTGGAGATAGGCAACAAAGCCAGCGAGCAATATGGCCGCCATCAAGAGCGACGTCGCGACCGGCCGCAAGATAAATGGACGAGAGGGACTCACTGATGCGGGGCTCCGTTTTTGCCTCCGGAGGCTCCACTGCGGGCTCCCGACGGAGCGGGTTGGTTCTCATTATTCTGGCCGGTCTGACGCGGCTGGCCCTGGCTCTGTCCCTGTCCAGAAGCTCCGCCGCTGCCGTTCGTGGGCGCGCGCACCGCAACTTTCGCGCCATCCAGAAGCTTGTCGAATCCACTCACCGCCACCACTTCCTGCGGTTCCACGCCTTGCACTGCGGTCACCGCCCCATCCGTAGTACTGGGGACAATCGTTCGCATCGAGGCGGTCTGGTCGCTCTTGATCGCGTAGACAAAAGCCCCTTGGGCGTTGCGCTGAATCGCCGGAGCAGGAATCAGAGTCACGTTGCGTTGCGTGTCGACCAGCAGTTTGACATTCACGAACTGGCTCGCGAAAAGAGCGTTATCTTTGTTGTCGAAGATGGCTTTGAGTTTCAAGGTTCCCGTGGTTGGGTCGATGACATTGTCGAGAGTCAGCAGCACGCCCGATGCCAGCTTCGTACTTCCCTCACGGTCGAAAGCGTCCACCGTCAGTTTCTTTCCCTTGAGCAACTGCTGTTGAATCTGGGAGAGATGATCTTCCGCGATGCTGAAAACAACTGTGATGGGCTGAAGCTGTGTGATCACCACCAGGGCAGTAGTGCTATTGGCCTGCACGATATTTCCCGGATCCACCAGCCGCAGTCCCACGCGCCCCTCTATGGGCGCGGTGATATGCGTGTAGACCAGATTGACCTTGGCATTCGCGAGCATGCCCTCGTCGTTTTTTACCGTGCCTTCATCTTGCAGCACGACCTGCTCTTGATCGTCAACCTGCTGCTTGGCGATGGCGTTGCGATTGAGGGCTTGCCGATAGCGTTCCAAATCGATCCTGGCTTCCGTCAAAACCGCCTGATCGTGCGCCAGCTGTCCTTCGACTTGAGTTAACGCCGCTTGATAAGGGCGCGGATCGATTTCAACCAGCGGATCGCCCTTCCGCACCATTTGACCTTCGTGATAGTAGACCTGCGTAATCTCGCCTTGCACCCGGCTGGTTACCGTCACCGTGTAAACCGGCGTCACCGTGCCCAGGGCGTTCAAGTAAATCCCGATGTCGCCCTGGTGCGCCACCGCCGTCGTTACTATAACTGGCCGTGAGGCTGCGTCGCCGCCCGCTTTCGCTTCGGGGGCAGCCCCGGATCGCTGCCACAGCACCACGCCGCCAACGATAACGACTGCGACGATCAGCCAGATCCACCAGCGGCTCTTGGGTGGGGTTACATTCTCGGTTGGATCGTGCTCAGATTCCTTCGAAACAGCTGCGTCAGATACTTGTTCCGTCACTCGCTCTCCTCAATCGACAAGGAACAACAGCTCTCTATTAGTAGCATTTAGTAGCGTTCTGCTGAATTTTATCATCTATTACACTACCCCTTTTGGACGCGCGAGAGAGCAAATCGTGCCGAGTTTTTTTGTGAAGAATTGTCAATGCACCGGCGTCCGGGCCGGTCTGCCGACGGGTATAATTCAGCGAGTGATCCCGGTCGAAGTTAATAAATCCGGCAATGGAACCAGCCCTTGGCTCCGTCGAATCATTCTGAGGATATTGTTAGCGGCGTTGGCCCTGCTGGGAATCGCATACGGTGCCGACTTTTGCGTGTTTCGATATCGTCTGGCTGCAAAGCGCCAGCCCTTTGGCACTGTAACTGTCGAACATTATTACGAGGTGGCTCACAAAGACGGGAAAGCCGAGCTTATTTTTGATCCGCCGGTGCAGAAAACCTGCGTGCACAGCCTCTTCCCGCACTCCGGCGATCCTCCCTGCTGGTTTCTAACCCGGCATGCCGAGCCGAAGACCGACATCTAACCATCTCGGGGCAGAGACGTGCTTCAAATCACAGTCTTCTAGCTCCGCGCCGGAGTACAATCGCGCCTTTGAATCGGCCTGATCCCAAGGCCGATCCCAGCGGGAGGTTCTGTGTCAGATCAACTCTTCGGAGCCATGCTCCAAAGCATCATCGACGGCGCGCCCGATAAAGCTGCGGAATTGGCGCGGCAGGCTCTGGCCGACGGCGTCGATCCTCTCGAAGCCGTGAACCGTGGATTTGCCGTCGGCATCACCTTCGCCGGCGATCAATTCGGCTGCGGCCAGATGTTCCTGCCCGATCTGCTCGCGTCGGCCGAGGCGATGAAGGCTGCCATCAACGTCCTTGAACCGGAGATGCTGAAGCGCGGCTCGCAGCGCGAAGCTCTGGGCAAGGTCGTCCTCGGCACCGCCCGCGGCGACATTCACGACATTGGCAAGAACCTGGTTGCTACCATCCTTTCCGCCAGCGGATTCCAGATTTTCGATTTGGGCACCAGCGTGACTCCCGAGCAGTTCGTCGCCAAGGCGAAAGAAGTCGATGCCGACATCGTCGGTGTCTCCGCTTTGCTGACCACGACCATGGCCGGCCAGAAAGCCGTGATCGAAGCGCTCGATCGCAATGGTTTGCGGCCACGCGTAAAAGCGATAGTCGGCGGCGCCGCCGTCACCTCGAAGTGGGCGGCTGAAATCGGCGCCGACGGCTACTCCCGCAACGCCATCGATGCCCTCGAATTGGCAAAAAGTCTGATGAGTAAAGGAACGGCCCAGGCATGAGACCCACAATTCAACTACTTAGTCCCGAACTCATCGAACGCATTCTGCGCGAAGCGTTCGAACTGCTGATGAACCCTGGAGTTCGCGTGGGTTCGGCGGTAATCGAGCAACTGCAGTCGGCGGGAGTGGAAGTGCATGACGGAGTAGCGCGCATCCCTGAGTCGCTAGTCCGTCGGTGCCTGGCATCGGTCCCACGAGACTTCTACCTGTACAACCGTCAGGGAGAGAAAGCCGTTCATTACGGCGGCGACGACGTGAATTTCGATCCGGGCTCGTGCTGCGTGCAAATGCTCGATCCCGACACGCTGGAAGCGAGGTCATCCGAGACTCGCGACTTGGTGCGCATCGTTCAAGTAACAGAAGCGTTGCCGCAGTTCGCCGCGCAATCGACAGCCGTCGTGTGCAACGATGCCGTCGTCGGCAACGATGTCGTCGGCAGCCATAACGACGCGCCCAGCGCGATCGGCGATCTTTATCGCCTCTTCGTAGTCTTGCAGCATTCCGACAAGCCCGTGGTGACCGGATCGTTCTCTGCTGCCGGACTGCAGGGAATGATCGACTTACTCGCCGCCGACAGTGGAAGTCCCGAGAAATTGCGCCAGCAGCCGCGCGCAGTTTTTGACGTCTGTCCCTCGCCGCCGCTGAACTGGTCCGAGTTCGGGTCGCACAACCTGATCGACCTGGCGCGCGCCGGCGTGCCCGCGGAAATCGTCTCCATGCCGCTGGCCGGCGGTACGGCTCAGGTGACGCTGGCTGGTTCGGTAACGCAACATGCCGCCGAAACGCTGGCGGGCATCACTCTGCATCAACTCGCCGGGCCGGGCTCGCCGATAGTCTGGGGAGGCGCTCCTGCCATCTTCGACATGCGTACCGGAGGCGCGCCCATGGGTGCTGTGGAAACGGCCATGCTGAACATGGCGTGCGCCGAAGTTGGCAAGCATCTCGGCCTGCCGACCCACGGCTATCTGGTCGCGACCGATTCCAAGTTTGTGGATGCCCAAGCCGGCGCGGAGAGCGCCCGCTCCGCGATGCTGGGCGCACTCACGGGCATCAACATGATCTCGGGAGCAGGCATGATCGAATCTCTCGCTTGTTTCAGCGTCGAAAAGCTGGTCATCGATGCCGAGTCGATCGCCTCGGCGCAGCGGCTGGTGCGAGGTATTGAAGTTCGAGGAGAAACTCTAGCCACCGCCATGTTCGCGCAGACCGGCCTCTCTGGAGAGTTTCTCAAGCTGAAAGAGACGCGCGCGCTTTTTCGGCAGGAGCAGCACATACCCTGCCCCGTCATCGATCGCAGCGCGCGCGGCTCGGAGCCGCCGAGCGACATATTCAAGCGAGCCCGTACCCGCGTCGACGAACTGGTGAGCAAGTATCGGAAGCCGTCTCTTCCGGAAGACGTGCTGCGAAAGTTTCAGGCCGTCGTCGCCCGCGAAGCAGAGCGCGCACGCACGGCAGCTTGATAATTATCTGCTGCTACGGACGTTCAAAAAATCTCCAGCGAAATCAAAACCGCGAAATAGATTTCCTTCCGGTGCGCTAGCGCAGGTCATGCCCGGAAATTTAAGATAGCAGACAGCAGGAGAAAGGCAGGATTCGATGACTCCCCCAGCCTCGGTAAACTCTGCGCCGCATGGCATTTCTGCTCAGCCACTTGCTCCCGAAGAGCTGCGCAAGATCAACGCCTACTGGCGCGCCGCCAACTACCTTTCCGTCGGCCAGATTTATCTCTATGCCAATCCGCTTCTCCGCGAGCCGCTGAAGATCGAGCACATCAAGCCGCGACTGCTGGGACACTTTGGCACCACGCCCGGCCTGAACTTCATCTACGCCCATTTCAATCGCCTCATCAAGAAGTACGATTTGAATGTCATCTACCTTGCCGGCCCCGGCCACGGTGGCCCCGGGCTGGTCGCGAACACCTATCTGGAGGGCACCTACAGCGAGTTTTATCCGAACATCACGCAAAACCTGGCGGGCCTGCAGAAGCTGTTCAAACAATTTTCTTTTCCCGGAGGAATTCCGAGCCATGCGGCGCCCGAAACTCCCGGTTCCATCCACGAAGGCGGAGAGCTGGGTTATTCCATCATGCACGCCTGCGGCGCGGTCTTCGACAACCCCGGCCTGCTCGCCTGTTGCGTGGTGGGAGACGGCGAGTCGGAAACGGGACCGCTCGCCACGAGCTGGCATGGCAACAAGTTTCTGAATCCGGCGCGCGACGGTGCGGTGTTGCCGATTCTTCATCTCAATGGCTACAAGATCGCAAATCCAACCGTGCTTGCCCGTATGAACGATGAGGAGCTAACTCAGTTCTTCACCGGCTACCACTGGAAGCCATATTTCGTCGAAGGACACGAGCCCGAAGTCATGCATCAGCTCATGGCCGGAACGTTGGATGTCATCGTGGAAGAGATTCGATCGATTCAGGACAAAGCCCGAAATGGCGGAGACGCCGGTCTCCCCATCTGGCCAATGATCGTCCTGCGCAGCCCAAAGGGTTGGACCTGCCCGAAAGTGGTCGATGGAAAGCCCGTCGAGGGCACATGGCGCGCCCATCAAGTGCCAGTGACTGACCTGCAAACCAAGCCCGAGCACGTGAAGATCCTCGAAGACTGGATGAAAAGCTATCGCCCCGAGGAATTATTTGACCAGAATGGCAAGTTCATTTCCGAACTCGCCGAACTGGCCCCCAAAGGCGAGCGCAGGATGGGAGCGAATCCGCACGCGAACGGCGGCTTGTTGTTGCGCGATCTGGTCATGCCGGACTTCCGCAACTATGCCGTCAGTGTTCCGAAGCCCGGCACCGGCAATGCCGAAGCCACGCGCGTGCTTGGAGGATTTCTGCGCGACGTGATGAAGTTGAACGCCGACTCCAAAAACTTCCGCGTCTTTGGCCCCGATGAAACGGCCTCGAACCGGCTCGAAGCTCTCTATGAAACTACCGACAAACTCTGGATGGAGCCAATGCTGGAGGTAGACGAACATCTTTCGCAGAACGGCCGTGTGCTGGAAATGCTCAGCGAGCACATGTGCCAGGGCTGGCTCGAAGGCTACCTGCTCACCGGCCGCCACGGCTTCTTCTCCTGCTACGAAGCCTTCATTCACATTGTCGATTCCATGTTCAACCAGCACGCCAAGTGGCTGAAGGTGACGCGCGAGATCGAGTGGCGACGTCCGATCGCCTCGCTCAACTACTTATTGACTTCTCACGTATGGCGGCAGGATCACAACGGATTCACTCACCAGGATCCCGGCTTCATCGATCTTGTGGTGAATAAGAAAGCCGGCATTGTCCGCGTCTATCTGCCACCCGACGCCAATTGCCTGCTCTCCGTCGCCGATCATTGTCTGCGGAGCCGGCATTACGTCAACGTGATCGTTGCCGGCAAGCAGCCTGCGTTGCAGTTTCTGGATATGGAGTCGGCCATCGAACACTGCACCACCGGCATCGGCATTTGGGAGTGGGCAAGCACCGACAAGGGAGGCGAACCCGATGTCGTGATGGCCTGCGCGGGTGATGTCCCCACGCTGGAAACCTTGGCCGCGGTCGATCTTTTGCGCCAGCATTTTCCCGACCTCAAGATTCGCGTGGTGAATGTCGTCGACCTGATGACCATCGAGCCCTCGACCGAACATCCGCATGGTCTCTCGGATGCCGATTTCGATTCCTTGTTCACGGTCGATAAGCCGGTGATCTTCGCCTATCACGGCTATCCCTGGTTGATTCACCGCCTCACTTATCGCCGGCACAATCACAACAATCTCCATGTACGGGGGTACAAGGAAGAGGGCACAACCACCACCCCGTTCGATATGGCGGTGATGAACGACCTCGATCGCTTCCACCTGGCGGGGGATGCGGTGGACCGGGTTCCCAGGCTGCAGAAAGTCGGAGGCCACTTCAAGCAGTTGCTGCGAAATAAGCTGGTCGAGCACAAACAATATATTCACGAACGCGGAGACGATTTGCCGGAAATCCGCGACTGGACTTGGCCCTACGAATGAACGTTCTAGTCCTCAACTCCGGCTCCAGCAGCCAGAAGAGCTGTCTCTACGAAATCGGGGACACGCTCCCGCAAGATCCACCCAGATGCACCTGGGAGGGAAAGATCGAGTGGGTCGACGGCAAGGCTGAATACTCGATCAGGAACTCCCGCGGAGCTTCGCGCAAAGACCTGCCATCCGCGGGCTCTCGTCCGCAAGCCATTGAGCGCTTGCTCCAGAGTTTGTGGAGCGGCGAGACGCAAGCGATTTCCCAACCTTCCGAGATCGACGTTGTGGGACATCGCGTGGTCCACGGTGGTCCGGCGCATTTCGAGCCCGCGCTCGTCACCGCGAAAGTCAAGTCCGCGATCGAAGGCGTTTCCGTTTTTGCGCCCCTCCACAATCGCGCCGAACTTCAAGGCATGGAGATCGCCGCGAAATTGTTGGGCCCAGTGCCGCAGGTCGCCGTTTTCGATACCGGCTTCCATCACCACATGCCTTTAGCGGCGGCCACCTATCCCGGTCCGTACGAGTGGTTCGAGCAGGGCATTCGCCGCTACGGATTCCATGGGATCAATCATCAGTATTGCGCCGAGCGCGCTGCCGAATTGCTGGGCAAAGATCTGAATTCTCTGAAACTCGTGACTTGCCACCTCGGCAATGGCTGCTCCCTGGCGGCGATTCGCGAAGGTCGAAGCGTGGATACGACCATGGGTTTCACCCCGCTAGAGGGGCTGATGATGGGCACGCGCTCCGGTTCCGTGGACCCTGGCGTCCTTACCTACTTGATGCGGCGCAGACACTTCTTGGACGAGCAACTTGATGACGTGCTCAATAAAAAGTCGGGACTGCTTGGCATCTCCGGAGTTTCCAGCGACATGCGCGAAGTTCTTGACGCCCGCAAGAACGGCAACGATCCCGCAAGAATGGGGCGCGCCAAGCTGGCGCTTGATATGTACGTTCATCGCCTGCAATCGGGGATCGGCGCCATGATTGCCGTGCTGGGAGGAATCGACGCTCTGGTATTCACCGCGGGAGTCGGCGAAAACTCACCCGAAGTTCGCGCTGCCGCTTGTGACAATTTCGCCTTCCTCGGCCTCGGGCTCGACCCGGAGAAGAACGCACAATCGCCCTTGGATAAAGATAAAGATAGGGATATTTCCACTCTGGATTCGACGGTCCGAGTCTTAATCATTCGCGCGCAGGAAGACTGGATGATCGCTCGCGCCTGCTGGAATCTCGTACGAGCAACCGCCGCACCCGAGATCCACTGACCGGGAAGCAATCAGTCGATCGTCATAAGTGTCACAACACCTGTGATCTGCGTCACAGAACCTCCGCCCTCAGAGGCTTCAATATTGCGGATTGTAGATGCAGTCCTGTAGATGTATTCTCTTTCAATTGTTGAGTTAACAAAACTTGAATGGAGCTTACAGATGAAGAAAATCAGCATCCAAGTGCTCACCCTCGTAGCCGCATTGGCCGTCATTCTCACGCTTTCCCTATCGGCGAGTGCGCAAGACGGAGCCGCACTCTACAAAGCAAAATGTGCCATGTGTCATGGCCCGGACGGAAGTAAACTGGCCGGCCACAATCTCCAAACTGCCGACGTGCAAAAACTGTCGGACGCGGATATCTCAGGAATCATCACCAACGGCAAGGGCAAGATGCCCGCATACAAGTCTCTGAAGCCGGAAGAGGTTAAAGGTCTGGTGGACCACATTCGCACTTTGAAAAAATAGTTCTGGCCGTTTATTCGCGATTCCAAATTTGAGAGATTGTCCAGCGCGGCGGATGATCCGCCGGCACGTTACGAGTGTATCCAGCGGCGGCGCACAGAAGTAAAGAGGAGTACCGGTTTCAAATGAATTTGCGAGGACGCATCCGGGAGTGGTCGGAGCCCATCTATTTTCTGGGTCAGAATCCCATCACGCTTACGGGCGCCGTGATCACGACGAGCACGGCGCTGACCACCATCGCCTTCTGGTTCTACGACATCTTCCTGCCCGGGCCGCCGCATCCATATGTTGGCCTTCTGGTCTTTCTGATCCTCCCCGGTATTTTTGTGCTCGGCCTCCTTCTGATTCCCCTGGGCATCTGGCTCCGTCGGCGAAGCCTGCGCGCCAGCGGCAAATTGCCGGGGATCTTCCCCGCCGTCGACCTGGGCCTGCCCGTGGTGCGTCGCACCCTGGAGTACGTGGCCGCGGCCACCGTGCTCAATCTCCTCATTATCGGCACCGCGTCATACCGCGGCGTGGAGTACATGGATTCGGTGAGTTTCTGCGGGACGACTTGTCATCGCGTGATGGATCCCGAGTACACGGCCTATCAGAATTCTCCGCACTCGCGCGTGGCTTGTGTCGAGTGCCACATCGGCCCCGGAGCCGGCTGGTTTGTGCGCTCGAAGCTTTCCGGTCTGCGCCAGGTTGTCGCCGTTACCTTCCACACGTATTCGCGCCCCATTCCATCCCCGGTAAAATATCTTCGTCCGGCGCGCGAAACCTGTGAGCAGTGTCACTGGCCGCAGCGCTTTACCGGCGACAAGTTCCTGGTCAATACCAGCTACAAGGACGACGAAAAAAACACGCCCCAGACCGACGTGTTACTGCTGAAAGTGGGCGGACGTACCTGGCAGGGTTCGGTCGGCATTCACGGCCACCATCTCTCCGACAACGCGCGCATCCGCTACATCTCGACCGATGCCGAGCGCATGACCATTCCCGCCGTTTACTACACTGACGATAGCGGCAAGACCACGGAATTCATTTCCACCGATGCCAAGCCCACCCAGCAACAATTAGACAAGGGAGACCATCGTGTGATGGATTGCGTCGATTGCCACAATCGACCCACCCATGCCTTCGACCTGCCCGAAAACGCCGTGGACAAGCAAATGTCGGGCGGCCAGATCAGCACCGATCTCCCCTACATCCGGAAGAAGGCGGTCGAGGTTCTCAAGGTGAACTATCCGACCCGCGACGTGGCCCAGCAGAGCATCATTGCCGAAATCAGTAAGTTCTATCAGACCAATTACCCGGCCATCTATCAGGCGCGGCGCGCAGCAGTGGAGCAAGCGGGCGCGGAGGTGGCAAGGATCTACCTGCGCAACGTCTTCCCCGACATGCGTGTAACCTGGGGCACTCACCCGAATAACATTGGGCACAATGATTCGCCCGGCTGCTTCCGCTGCCACGATGGCAGCCACACCAGCGTCGATGGCCAAACCATCCCCAATGACTGTTCCACGTGCCATCAGATCCTGGCATCGGGTGAAGAGAATCCCAAGATCCTGACCGACCTGGGCATGAAGTAGACATTCAGTAAGAGCGAAGTAAGTAAGACTAAGAATGACCAGCGGAAGATCGAGCTTGCCGAACCAGACATTACGCGCCGCAGATACCGCCAGACGATGCGGTGTCGTCTATCCGGTCTTGCTTCTTTCCGTCTGTCTCCTCTCGCTCTTCGCGTTGCTCCCCACTCCCGTCCGAGCACAAGCGCCTCATCCGCTCAAGCAGGACGAAACCTGCCTCGCCTGCCACGGACAGGCCGGGATGAAGTCCGACAGCGGCAAAAGTATCTCGATTGATCCCGCCAAACATGTGGCCAGCGTCCACGGGTCTCTCGGATGTACTGACTGTCACACCACCCTCAAGGATTTCCCCCATCCCAGCAAAGTGCCGAAGGTCGAATGCTCGACGTGCCACGCCGACGAGGCTTCCCACGTGTCCGGCAGCGTTCATAGCGCGTTAGGCGAGGAGGTTTGCCAATCCTGCCACGGCAATCCCCATGAGGTGACGGCTGCAGCCCAGACTGCGCCGGCAAAGTGCGCGCAATGCCATGCCGATGAAGTGAAGGAATTCCGCCAGAGCATACACGGACAAGCGGCCGCGAAGGGTGATCCGGACGCGCCGAACTGCATGTCCTGCCACGGGCCAGTGCATCAGATTCAGACTGCAAGCGATGCCGTTGCGCGTGTGGCCAAGAAGAATCTGCCCGACACCTGTGCCGCCTGTCACAGCAACCCGCAGTTTCTCTCGCGGCATAAGATCCCATTCGCGCATCCCGTCGAACTCTATCGCCAAAGCGTGCATGGACGAGCCGTGGCCGCTGGAAACGAAGCTGCCGCCGGCTGCTCGGATTGTCACGGCAGCCACGGCATCCTGCCCTCGCAAGATGCGCATTCGAAGGTCAACCACTGGAATATTCCTGCAACCTGCGGCCAGTGCCACTCGGAAATCAGCAAGACCTATCTCGAAAGCGTGCACGGACAAGCCATGAAGGCCCGCGTGTCCGCTGCTCCCGTCTGCAGTGATTGCCACGGCGAGCACTTGATCCTCGGCCCGAAAGAGCAGGGATCGCTGGTCAACGCCAATCGTGTCTCCATGGCCACCTGCGGCCGCTGCCATAACGACGAGCGCCTGGAGTTGCGCTACAATCTGCCCGCCGACCGTATTCCTTCCTACGCCGACAGCTATCACGGTCTGGCTGCGCGAGAAGGCTCGCAGAGCGTGGCCAACTGCGCGTCCTGCCATGGCGTGCACAACATCTTCCCGTCGACCGACCCGCGCTCCACCGTGAATGCCGCCAACCTTCCCAAAACCTGCGGAAATTGTCATGCCGGTGCGGGCGAACATTTCGTCATCGGACCCGTGCACGTGCAGACGACAACCGGTTCCGCGCATCCGGTCGTCAAGTGGATTCGTTGGACGTACTTGAGCCTGATCCCGCTAACCCTGGGTTTCATGCTCCTGCACAACCTGCTGGACTTCCTCGCGAAACTCATCCGCCGCCAGCCGCGACATGAAACCGGCGAGCGAGTGTCCAGGATGAACCTGAACTTCCGCATTGCCCACTGGGGCGTGATCTTCAGCTTCCCGACACTGGTGTTAACGGGATTCGCTCTGAAGTATCCCGACGCATGGTTTGCGCATCCGCTATTGCTCCTCGAAGGACACTTCGCATTTCGCGGGATGGTCCATCGCACCGCGGCGGTTGTGCTCGTCGCTTCCACCATTTACCACGTGATTCATCTCGCCGCCGTTCGGCGAGACCGCAGCGCGTTCCTGAAGGCGATGTTGCCCGAAGTGAAAGACGCGACCGACTTAGTGCAAGTTATCGCTCACAATTTGGGACTTACAAAGATCGAGCCGCGGTTCAAGAAATTCAACTACGCCGAGAAGATGGAATACTGGGCGTTCATGTGGGGAACGGTGGTCATGACGGTCACCGGCTGCCTGTTGTGGTTCAACAATTTCACCCTGCGCCATTTTCCCAAATGGATTTCGGACGCGGCCACCGCCGTACATTTCTACGAGGCGTTACTCGCGACCTTCTCGATTTTGATTTGGCACTTCTACATGGTGATCTTCGACCCGCTCGTCTATCCGATGGACACAGCCTTCATCGACGGCAAAGCCTCCGCCGATCATTTACGCCATACTCGCCCGGAATATTTGCGCGCCCTGGAACGGGCTCACCTGGTTGAGTTGCCGACGGAGCCTTCCGATTACGCTGAGTCTTCCCACGACGAACATGAGCAGGGAAGCGACGACACTCGATCTTCTGACAGGCGAGGCGACGATCCAGCCGCGAAGAACTAGCAAGCGCCGACATTCCACCAGTCAGCAGCTATAGCGTCATCCTGAGCGGAGTAGCCGCTTCGCGAAGCGAAACAGCTACGGAGTCGAAGAGCCTGCCCTGAGCGAGCCGAAGGGACCCCACACGCCCGATACTCCCAGTGATGCGTCAAGGCATTCTCCACGTAGCCCGTGTGGAGCGGTGTGGCCCGTCCTATCGCGAAGCGAAGGGCGGGGCCTTTGACCTTCTTTCATCACAAACGCCCTGCACGAACACGCATCTGACCGCCTGTCGGCGACAATGGAGTCGCCACTCGCCGCGACGAGGGGCCAATCAATCGATGGCCAGTTCCAGCGCGGAAGATTTCCCATCGCTGCGGCATCCCCAACCTTGAGACGCCACCGAAATCTGCACCGTGCTGCCTGCCGAGCCGCCGAAGGACCCAAAGGTCTCCTGAGTAATCGTGGTCCGAAGATGCCGCGAATCCAGGAACGTGGTCTCCAATGTGCTTCCGTTCCACATGATCTGCGAGTGGGGAGTAAAACCGCTTCCCTCCACTATCAGGGGAACTGAATTTGCATCGTCTGGAATGCTGCTGGGTGAGAGTGCGGCGACTTGGGCTTGGTCTTGGCCTACGCCTTCACAACTTTCAAACCATGCGCTGCAGGTCCAGCCAGATAACAACAGGGTCAGGGCTGCGATGAAAGCAATCGAAGGGAAAAGCCTACAGCGGCGAACGAAGGAAGAACACATACTAGCCTCCCTCACTTATGCGGCCAACATTCTACACCCAAAGAGGCGACACCAGCCTGGGCGAGGCGGGTCCGGTGCGAGTCAACGAGTGGGATGTGCTTACGATGAGCGTCCGGCCTCTGGCCGCGTAAGCGAGATGAAACTGGGTCGGCGCTTCGGCAGGCCACTTCTCAAAAAAAGCGCGAGAAGTGGCGCACCCTGTTTTCTTCTCTGCCAACACTTAAGCGCGGAACATTGTACATACAATCGTGGCACCGCTGTCAGCGGACCGGTATGGGAGCAAGCGCATGAGTCAGGATCGCGCCGGTGTCGTCCAGCACCGAGACCTCGGCCTGCACGCGGGAGCCGCCGCGGCGGACCTGAGAATTCGGCACCACGCTCGGAACAAGGCTCGGCACAACGAATGTGACCAACGTCCGCTCCGAGGTGCAGCCGGTGAATTGGCGCAGTTCGCTGGGGAACTCAGATTCCGGCGCGGTGAAACGCAGCACTACCTCCACCGCTCCGATGAGATTCTGGCAGTGCAGCGGAATCAGTACTTCCAGTTCCCCAGTGACGCCGCGTTTGGCGCTGGGCGAACCGGCGTACACCACAATGGGCGAATTACCTCCGGGCGAGGCGTATCGCTCCGGCCAAAGGCGATCATATTCCTTGCCTGCCGCGGTATAGAGCTTCTGCAGTCTTCGGTCGCGATCGTCCCAGGTGGGGTGCGAGGGATCGAAAAACTTTTCGTCCGATTGCCGAGGCTGAGCTTCGAGCAAGTGATGCAGCGCGGGCACGAAGTCGGGATCGAATCCGGCGCGCGTCATCAACATCAGACCATCGGCGTCCGCTTCCAGTTCCATGGTCTGGCAGAAACTGGCAAGCTGGCTCGATGCGCCGCGTGCGTCCACCCAGGAGCCGGAGGACGCGCTCGCGTCGCCGAGCATGATTTGTGAGGCTCCGGCTTCCTCCAGCGACTTCTGGAACAAATATCGCCGCGCCCAGTCGCGGCGCACGATGTGGGAGATTTCATGGGAGAGCGCTGCCGCCCAAAGGCCGGGCCTCGGTCCGAGCGCTCGCGCGAGATCTCCGTCGACGAAAATGGTCCCGTCGGGAGCGGAGTATATATTTCCCGCGTCCTTCGCGATGCGCAGGTCCCACGAGAAGTGCTTGCTGTCCGCGGGGAGTTGCCGCAGCAACGTCTCCATGACTTGCTGGCCGACCGCATATTGGCCGGTGGCTGGCGCAGTGTAGGGAAGCAGCAAAGAGCGGACCCGGGCGGCGAACTGAGCGTCCGCAGAGAAAGTGGGTGGAACTTTTTCGGGAGGGAGAGTCTGCTGCGCCGGGGCGAGGTTCGCCCGGAGTACACACAGCAGCGCGACAAAAAATAAATTCCGAACTCGGCTCCGCACTCTCGACATGCGCCACTCCTGAACCAGCATGTCCCGCAGCTACGGCCAATAGCCGGCCTGCAAGCGAAATATAGCATGGGCTTTTCAGGCGAGTCTGTGACCCATGAACAACGAACCACAGGCATTCGGGCCGAAGTCCGTCGTGAACAAGAAGTAGATTCTTAGGAGGAACGGGGCCGGCGGAGGTGACCGGCCCGTGTCGAGTGCGTTCTTCTATGCAGTGATGAGGGATTCCAAGGCGAGGCGGTCGGGGATCACTAACGTCGAGCCCGTCTGCTGGATGAGGTGCTGCTTCTTGAAGCCGGCGAGAAGGCGGCTGACAGTTTCTCGCGAAGAGCCGATCATCTGCCCGATCTCTTCGTGCGTCAAAGCCAGCTTCACCTGGCTGGGATTCTTGGAGGTGGTGTTCTGGTCGAGCCATCCCACGAGCAGGCGAGCAAGTTTTTCGCTGGCGGAGTCGGAGAGGATCAGGTCGCGGATTTCGCGGCAAGTGGAGGCGTAATCCTGGCTGATGTGCTGGGTCACCCATAGCGCAAACTCGCCGTGCAGGCGCATGAGCCGCACCAAATCGTTTTGTCGCAGAAAGCTGATCTCGGAGGGTTCCTGGGTCTCGGCCGTCGCTTCATATTGGCGTCCGGAAACTACTGCGGCGACTCCCAAGGGGCAACCGGCGTTGACGATGCGCAGAATCAGCGTGCGTCCATCGCTGCCGCAGATGGAGAGCTTCACCCGTCCTCTACGCACGATGAACACACCGCGCGGCGCCTGCGCCTCCGCGAACAAAACCGCTCCCGTGGGATAACTGGTCGTAAGTGCCGCTTGCTCAACGGCATCAGCGATGGCTGGGGGAAGATCGCAAAAGGTCTTATCTACCGGAACCAGTTTCTGAACAGCGTTTACAACCTGTGTGGCCATGATTGCCTCCGCTAACGAAGCTACTTTGGCAAGTCCTTAGCCACTCTACGCTGGTGGAGATGACTTTAACGAAATTTATCTAAGTGTAACAAAATAAGTGGCTTGTGTTGGAGTTGTAGAGGACAATGAGACCTGCTCCACGGCCGGAGTGGTGCCTGCAAGTGCGTCCTTTTCCACACCGATGTGTGATCCCCATCACCGACCGGTTGGTCACATGACCAAAGATTAGGGTTTCGGCCCGCTTGTGGCCTCGGGTCACCATCTTCATCCCAAGGTCGTGTGGATTGTGTTCAGCAAGGCGGTTCGAGTAAACGGCTTTTCGAGCAGAGTGATGCCACGCTTCAACACTTCGCGTTCCGCGATCAGTTCCCCTGTGTAGCCTGACATGTATACCACTTTAAGAGCCGGGTGAGAGACGCTCAGGCGCTCAACCAGTTCAGGACCACTCATGCGGCGCATCACCACGTCCGTCAACAGGAGATCGATCGGGCCGGGATGAGATTCCACCAGTTCGAGGGCAGACTTCCCATCATCGGCATCGAGCACGGTGTAGCCGTGTTCCTCCAGCAATTGTCGGGTCAGGCTGCGCATGGTTTCATCGTCTTCCACCAGCAGGATCGTAGTCCCGTGCCGTCTTGGACTGACAGTTTCGACTTCAGCCGTGGATCCGAGACCGATTTTGTGGTCGGCGCTGGGGAGATAGATCTTGAACGTCGTCCCATGATCCGGCTCGCTGTAGACCATGATGTGTCCACCGCTTTGCTTGACGATGCCGTACACCGTTGCCAGGCCGAGGCCGGTTCCTCTTCCGGCCTCTTTGGTGGTAAAGAAGGGCTCGAAGATGCGTGAGACGGTCGCTTCGTCCATGCCGCTTCCGGTATCGCTGACTGCGAGCAGGACGTACTTTCCCGCGGACATATTCTGATGCTGTTCGGCGAAACCCTCATCAAATTGTTCAGAACGAGTCTCGAGAATAAGCTTGCCGCCACGAGGCATGGCGTCGCGCGCGTTTACCGCCAGATTGACCACAATCTGGTCGAATTGGCCTGGATCGGCCTCGACTATTGCTGCGGGCGATTTCGACACAATCAGAATCTCGACATCATCCCCCATCAGCGGACGCAGAAGCTTGCTGACATCCTTCAACCTCTCGTTCAGATCGAGAAGAGTTGGCTGGATTGAGGAAGATCGGCTGAAGGTAAGAAGTTGGCGAGTCAATGAGGAGCCGCGTTCCGTTGCCTTCCGGATGTTCTCGACGTAGCGCGACGTTTTCGTGGCGGTATCGACCTGATCGCGGAGAAACTCGGCGCAGGCGTTGATGATCGCCAGGATGTTATTGAAGTCGTGCGCGACGCCTCCCGCCAGCCGCCCGATTGCTTCCATCTTCTGGGCTTGATGCAGTTGACTCTCGGCCCGTTTCTGAGCTGTGATGTCGCGCGCAATCGCCGACGCTCCCACGATGTCGCCTCTCGCATCGCGCAAGGGAGATACGGAAATGGAGACATTCAGGTTGCGTCCATCCTTGGTGACCCGCACCGATTCATGATGCTCGACGCTTTCCCCGCGCGCAATTTTCCGCAGAATTTCTGGAATCTCGTCGGCACGGTCGCCGGGCGTGAGAAACGATATGTGCTTTCCGATCGCCTCTTCTGGCGTGTAACCATAGATGCGCTCGGCTCCCTTGTTCCAACTGGTGATGGTGCCGTCGAGGTTCTTGCCGATGATGGCATCCTCGGAAGAATCGATAATCGAGGCGAGCCGCGACCGGTATTCTCCCAGTTGCTCGGCCGTTCTCCGATGCAGCTCTTCATTTGCTCGCCGCAGTTCTTCCGCGATTCGCTTGCGATCGCTGATGTCGCGGATCGCACTCAGGACGATCGCACCCTTCTCCGTGACGACCGGACTGAGACTAACCTCCACTGGAAATTCCGATCCATCACGCCGTCTTCCGTAGAGATCCAAATTCGCTCCCATGCGTCGCGTCTTCGGTGTCTCCGCGAACTTCTCGCGATGATGGTGGTGCTCGGGGCGATAGCTCTCGGGCACAAGGATCTCGACTTTCTGGCCGATCAATTCATCGCGGTCGTAGCCAAATAGCTCTTGTGCTTGGGAATTGACTTGAACGATGGTGCCATGATGATCGACGGCAACGATGGCATCCGGAAGAGTCTCCAGAAGATTGCTCGAAAGCAGAACCTTAGCCATGGTTTTGGCCGAAGCCATGGTCTTGGCCGAGCGTGAGGGCGCGGGCTGCTGATGGTCAGAGGAACTTGGCAAAGTACGACTCCGCTCTGCAAACCGTCGGTCTTCAAATCTATGTCGGAACCTGCTTGCGTGTAAAGGCGAGGAGCGCACGGCAGCACGCTGTAAAGACTTGGACCCAATGAAAATGCGATGGTTATTGGTTCTGTGACTTTGTTCACAACACTGACGGTCATGCGTCACAGCGTGGTGAAACCGGTCATCGTAATTGTAGGTAAGTCTCGGCGTTGGCAGCCGGCGGAGGAATTCCGGTTTCGTATCAGGGTATCGCTTTAGCGATACCGTCAGGCCTTCGAGATCAAACGCCCCTTTTAGGGGCTGCTTGTTGTTGTCGCAACCTAAAGGAGCGCGATCATGTTTGCCCGCATTCTTGCTTTCGAAGTGAAGCTGGAAGAGAAGGAAGAGTTCGTGAAGGCCGTCAATGACCAAGTCCTGCCGATCCTGAAGAAGCAGGTCGGCTTCCTCGAGACTCTGCCCTTTTTCCAGAACAAGACGAAACAGGGCAAGGTGCTCGCCATCAGCCTGTGGACAACCCGGCACGATGCCGAGCGCTATGAGCGAGAGTTCTATCCCGCGGTGCTGGAGATTGTGAAGCCATTCCTCACCAAGCCGGTCGAGGTGAACTACTACGACCTCGAGACCACGCTCTGCGACCGCTTCGTCGACGCATTGGCCGTTTAGTCGCTGCCTGGAAACTCGATATCGCCCTTGATTTTGGGTGGCGCAGCGCTTCTGCGCTGCGACAGCTGCATTGCCCTGAATTCGGCTTCAGCCGTTGAGGTCTCACTCCCTGCTCAAGAATTGCAATCCCTTGGCTTTCTTTCGCCGTCCTCCACGTGATCGTCATCACATTCGCAAGTGACGCGTAATGCTGCCCGTCTTCCCGCTCGCCTTTAAGGTAAATTAGCAAAGTCAGAGCGCGTCAAAGCCCGCTCAATCTGCGGGAATACGCTTGGCTGGTATTGGCGATCAGCGAAAACCGGGCTGCAGGCGCGATATAGACTACGGGGGAATAGGGCATGGCGAACGAACCTACCACGCAACCAACTGCGGGATCGTCCTGGCAGGCGAAGCAGGTCTACGCGATGGCCGTAATCTGTCTCGTGGTTGGCCTCGCGATCGGATACCTGTTTCGCGGATCGCAGTCGCCTGCGCCGCCGCCACAACCCGCGGCCAATGCCCAAGCCGCCCAAGCCACCCCAACCAATGCCCAGCCCGCCGCCGGCGCGATGGGCGGACACATGCCCAGCCTCGAAGAGATGAAACAGATGGCGGACAAGAAGGCCGTTCCGCTCCTCGAAAAGCTCAAGGGCGATCCGAACAACAGCGATCTCCTGATCCAGGTCGGAAACATCTACAAGTCTACCCACCAGTTCAAGGAAGCGGCCAGCTACTACGACAAGGCACTGCAGATCGACCCCAAGAACGTCGCCATTCGCACCGAGATGGCCTCGTGCCTCTATTACAACGGCGATGTAGACGGCGCGATCAGCCAGCTCCAGCAGTCGCTGCGCGTTGACCCCAAGGATGCCAACTCGCTCTTCAATCTCGGCATGATCAAGTGGCAGGGAAAGCAGGACAGCAAAGGAGCGCTGGCAGCCTGGCAGCAGTTGCTGAAGTCGAATCCGCAATTGAGTGCGGAGCGCAAAGCCACGGTGCAGAAGCTGATGGCCGACGTCCAGATGAGTCATTGAGGCATTGAATCATTGGGGCAACGAATCGTTGATTCAACGCAAATGATTTAATGATTCAATGACCAAATGATTCAATGATCTGTTGGCTCAATGATGCAAAGGAGCACTGAGTAATGACGGATACAAATCGAGCAACCTCCACTTCTACTTCTGTCGACCAGTGGACAAGCGTCCAAGCATACATCTTAGCTGTCATCTGCCTGCTGGTGGGAATCGCCGCCGGCTGGTTTATTCGTGGATCGCAAAGTCCAGCGGCTGCTCCAGGCGAGACGGCGGGCACATCGGCGCCGGCTGCCGGGAATCCAGACGCGGGCGGACAGGCTCCGGCATCGGCTCCAACTCCAGCGCAAATGCAGAAAATGGCCGACACGCAGGCTGGACCGCTGATCGAGAAGCTCAAGGCAGATCCGGCCAACGCCGGTCTCCTGCAAAGCATCGGGAACATCTATTACGACGCCCAGCTGTTTCCCACAGCCATCGATTATTACCAGCGTGCGCTGAAGGCCGAGCCGGCCAACACGGGCGTTCGTACCGACATGGCGACCGCCTACTGGTACACCGGCGACGCCGATACCGCCATCGCGGAATTCCAGAAATCGCTCTCCTACGAACCGAACAAGGCCAACACGCTATTCAACCTGGGCATCGTCGAGTGGCAGGGCAAGATGGATATCGACAAGGCGACCGCCGCCTGGCAGAAGTTGCTGGACACGAATCCGAACTACGAAGCTAAAGACAAGGTTCTGGAACTGATGGCACAGGCGAAGAAGCACTCAGGCGTCAAACCTGGGACGCCGGCCAAGCCGCTGCAATAGGTTCAACTCTCCAGATTTTGTCATCCCGAGCGAAGCGAGGGATCTGCATTTTGCGGTGGAACTGCAGATCCCTCGCTTCGCTCGGGATGACAATTCATGAAATGTGTCACTTGATCGTACTCCGGCGACTACTTCCGCAATTTCCCCACGCGCTGCGCGGTCGCAAACATCGTAGCGACCGTCTCCAAGTCCTTCGGTTGTACTTTTCCCGGCGGGATGCGCATGTGGGTGAGGTCTTCGAGCTTCAGCAACAGATCCACCAGCGCCATCGAGTCGATCAAGCCCGAGGAAACCAGCGGCGTGTTCTCATCGATCATCAGCCCCGGTTTGCGGATCAGTCCGACGATGTGTTCGATCATCTGCTGTGCCTCTGGCGTCATGCGGATTTGCTCTCCTAAGACTCGAGATTGAGTTCCGGATGTTCTTTCACTAACTTCTCGCGCGTGGCGGAACGCGCCGCTTTGCCGGCCGTGCTCTTCACGATCCATTTGGGCGGCTTCAAGAAAATCGTGCGGACCGCCACTCCAATCTCGGCGACCACCAGGTTGCGTATCTCGCGTTCGATCTCCAGGGTATTTGCGAGAAGTTCCTGGCGTTCCACTTCCGCTACCACAACGATGTCCTCGGTCCCGAGATCGGGATTGTACACTCCCATCGCAACCACGCGGCCGTCATGAATGGCCGGGTGGCTGGCGACGATCTCCTCGATGTCCTGCGGATAGAGGTTTTCGCCGCCGACGATAAGCAAGTCTTTCTTCCGGCCGACCACATAAAGTTCATCATCCAGATAAAACCCAAGATCGCCGCTGTGGTACCAGCCGTGGACGATCGCCTTGGCCGTCAGATCGGGGCGGTTGTAGTAGCCCGTAAACAAACTGTCGCTCTTGACGAGAATCTCGCCGACCTGGCCGGGGTCAAAAAGAGCGCCAGCATCGGACGCAATCCGAACTTCATTGCCAGCCAGCAACCGGCCCGACGAGGTGAAAGAAATCGCGCCTGGCGTGCCTTCCGCAACCGGGACGATGAGATGCGCGCTGCGAAATCGCGGGCCATCCGCCCAGATGCGCGCGGGGCCCGAGGCTTGATCGATGTCCGATTGGGTCACGGCAAAAACGTTCTCGGCCATGGCGTAAGAGGATTGCAGAACGCCGCGCTTTAATCCAATGGTGGAGAAAGCATTCTCGAACTCCTGCATGCTGCTGGACCGGACCGGCTCCGAACAATTGATCAACGCGCGAACCGACGAGAGATCATACTGCGCCCATCGGCTCGCCGGCGTGCGCCGGGGAACGAACTGAAAGGCGAAGTTCGGCATCCACGCCAGAGTGCACTTGCACTCGCTGACGATCTGCAACATGGTTTCCGGATGCATGACCCATTCGATCGGCGATTGCATCACGACCGGCATATGACAAACCATGGGCAGCATAAAGCAGGCAATCAATCCCATGTCATGATAGAGGGGCAGCCAGCTATAAACGCGGTCCGTAGCTCCGTCGATCTTCAGCGCCTGTGCCAGGTGCTCGATCTGGCGCAGCACGGCGGCGTGGGTGAGGGCCACGCCTTTCTGAAGTCCGGTTGTGCCAGCCGAATGTTGGATAAACGCCAAGCTCTCGCCGTGATTCTCCATCGGCGGTTCGTCTTCTCCGCCCGAGTCCCTGAAGTCACGGGCGCGAAGCAGCGTCGTTTCTTCACTGAGAGATACGTGGCCAAGCATGTCGTCGGGGAATTCCTGATCGATGACGACGGCCTTGGCCTTGAGATTGGCCGTCACTCCCGCTAGTCCGGAGCGATACTTGGAAGCTTCGACCTTGAAATTAGGATAAGCAAGAAAGGTGGGCACTGCGCCCAGCATCATCGCCCCGACGAAGGTCGTCATGGCGGAGATGCTCTGCGGCATGATGATGATCACCCGATCACCAACGTTCACGGCATGGTCGCGGAGCACCCGCGCTTGCAAACGAGCGCGGCGCCGAAACTCGGCGAAGGTCACGGTCTCGCGCTCGTCTTCGTCGATCCAGGCGGTAACAAATGGACGATCGCCCGGGGCGGCGTCGAGCGCATCGATAAGATTGCGGAATCCGGTCACGCTGCCGGTCGTCACGCTGCAAGTCGTCACGCTGCAGGTCATTGTAGCCGGTGCGAGAGAGGGAAATCCGCAGTCTGGATCACATTGAACAAGTTTTTGGCGGTATGCGCGAGGACATATGCGAGAGGAGTACGACTACGCAATAATGCTTAACGGTATGGTCGCAGCGTGGAGCGACGGGCGGGGACGCCCGGCTCTCCACTAACGCAGGGGAGGAATGTTGCTTCGAGGAATCCTGTACGTATTGACGTTTCTGCTTTGCGTGGCAGTCTTTGCCAAGGTTCGCTCCCGAGCCGTACGGCAAACTGTTCTTCTCATCGGCTGCTGCGCGTTCTATCTCACCTGGGGATACTGGTTCGCGGCTGTTCTTCTCACGTCCACGGTGATGAACTTCCTGTTGGGAAAATGGCTTCAGCGCAAGCCATCCAGGCTCACTCTCTCCATCGGCATTCTGTTGAACCTGGCGCTGCTCGGCGGCTTCAAATACCTCCCTGAAATCGCGGTTAGCGTCCCGCTATCCTCATTGCAAAGGTTCTCGCATCTTGCGTTGCCGCTAGGCATCTCCTTCTGGACCTTCCAGGCGATGAGCTATCTGTTTGAGCTTTACCGCGGCGAGGAACTCGACCCATCGTTTGTCGAATTTGCGCTGTATATGGCGTTCTTCCCGGTCGTGATCTCGGGACCGATCTGCCGCCTGCCCGAAATGCTCCCGCAATTTCGCTCCGGACAAACCACGCCTGCGCGCGACATCGGACGCGGATTCTGCCGCATCGCCACCGGCGTGCTTATGATGCAGTTGGCGCAACTGCTGGGGCAGGGAATTCTTTCGGGCGACGGTATCAACTCCGGTTTCGATCACATCACGCACTGGAGCGGCGCGGATGTCTGGTGTCTGGTGCTGGGCTACGGATTGCAGCTGTTCCTCGATTTCGCCGGCTACTCGCATATCGCCATCGGCGCGGCCAGAGCGCTTGGATTCACGGTGCCCGAAAACTTCGCTCGTCCATTTCAATCCACCAACCCGTCGATCTTCTGGACGCGCTGGCACATGTCGCTGTCGTTCTGGATTCGCGACTACGTTTTTCTTCCGCTGGCAGTAGTGCGCCGCGAGATGTGGTGGCGAAATTTCGCGTTAGTAGTTTCAATGATCCTGTTCGGACTTTGGCATAAAGCAAGCGTGCTCTTCGTGCTCTGGGGCTGCTATCACGGAGTGCTTCTGGTCATGCATCGTCAGATACAGCAACTTCAGCGCAAATTCGATTGGACGCCGCCAGCACTCTGGACGCCGATCTCGTGGCTTGTAACCATCGCTCTCATTAGCCTGGGATGGATGTTCTTCCGCGCGAATTCTCTAGCCGAAGCGCAACAGATGCTGGCGTCAGCCTTGTCGCCAGCGAGCTATTCTTCCCACTTTCTCAGCGGAAGTCTTTATATCCTGGTGATGGCTCTGGCGGCTGGATATGCGATTGTGCTGTTAGTGGTCGATGCGCTCGATCGCTGCTCGATTGAACCGGATGCTAGCTTCCGTTCAGGAATCATCGTCTTCATTGCCCGCAATCGCTGGTTCTGGATTCCGCCGCTATATGTGTTGGCATTGCTGATTGTCCTAATCGTGACCCACACGCGCGGCGCTGTCCCGGCTCAGTTCATGTATCGGAATTTTTAAGGATTGCGTTCGAGAAGCCAGTCGCCTAAGTGAGATTCGTGTCAGGGCATGCCTTCAGGCATGCCAAAAGAGCATTAGCAGCAACGCGCCTTATTCGATCGGAGTGCCATCGGGAGCAAAAACCGGGAAGCCATCCCACGGCCGAGCCAGGCGTAACTGCTCCGCTGCCGCCGCGCGGTTGTAGTCGAAAAGGAAGAGTCCAAAGTTGTAATGCAGGATGCGGTCGTCCGGCTTTGTTCGGATCGCCCATTGATACTCCGCGGCTGTTTCGTCGGGGCTTTCATCGGGAGCGCCAGCCTCGATCGTCAACCGCAAAACCTGATCGGAGTGGTTCAGCTGATTCGTGAACGGAGGCTTTTGCAATCGCTCGAGCATCTCCCGCGTAATGCGGAGACGATCATGACTGGTGAAGGCCAGCAGTTGCTCGCACTCGGTTTCAGAAGGAACGTCGGAAGAAACATCGCCGCCCCGTAGAGACGGGGTTTGCTCCGTCTCCTTCGCCAGCTTGCCAGCGATCTGGAGGAACATGGCCCTCGCCAGCAGGTAGTTGCCCTCGGGGGTCAGGTGTACGTGCTCATAGACAAGTTCGCTGCCGACGATGCCGTTCGGGCTCTTGCTGGCGAAAATCTCATCGGCGTCTACGAGTTCAGCGCCTGAGGACGCGGCCACCGAACGATTGATGTCGTTAATCTTGCTGTCGGCGCGAAAGCGAAGCGTGTCAAGATCGCGGGCGCGGGAAAAATGTTCCTGGGCAGCGCGGTAATCTCCCAGCCTCCACAGGCAGCGAGCAATGCGGAACTCAAGCTCGGCATACTGGTCGTCAATCTGCTGTGCGGAGAGATACGCTTTCAGCGCGTCCGCGTACGACCTGCCGTTTTCCAGGTCCGATCCTTGCTGCACCAGCGCCGACCACGACCGCAAAGCATCTTGCCCTAAATCCTCGCGGTGCATGGATGCGAACGGGGCACAGTCTTTCAGATTCGTAGCTATGGTGGCAACGATTACCCCGGCGCCCGATCTGCGAGCGATGGCGATTGTGTCCCGCAAGTTGCTTGCGAAGTTCTCATAGACATGCTTCATGAGCGGCGAGCGGGCTGGGACTTGCTTGTCGAGAAACATTTCCATCCCGCCCCATTCCCGTTTTTGTGTCCCCAACTTAGTAAGCAGCTGGCCGATGCGGGTCGAGCGCACGAAGATGCTCGTGCGAATGACGGGAAGACTCATGCCGGAGGACGTAAGCGCGGTCCCAGGACCATAGGGGCCGACGACTTCGTTGTTGCCCGAGTAGAGGATGAACAAATCCGGACGCTCGCTGGCCAATCCCTTGGCAATCGGCAGCAGGACGTGCGAGTTGATGGCGACGCTGCCCGTATTTACCACTTCGAAATTCATGGCAGGGAAGCGCTCCCGCAGCATCACTTCCAGATAGCGGCTGAAACCATAGGCGGGGTCGGGATCGCCCATGGCGGCGGATTCTCCGAGGACAAAGATTCTGAAGGTTCCCCGCGGCTTCTCGGCGGGAATTGCGTACGCTTGCGGCGTCTTGATCATGCCCGGAGGAAAAAATGGAGCAGGGAAGAACAGGTTGTAACAGGAGGCGGGCCGGCCCTGTACCGTGCACGGGACGGTAAGGCCGGTCGGAAATCCAACGCCAAACAGACGCAGCACGCCTTCCGCTATGCCGAGCAACAGTACGGGAACGAAGATTGACGTAGCAATGCGCGGCGCCCAGAAGCGCCACCCACGCACTGTTTTTATTTCAGGCGATATCGTCATTCTTTCCGAATCGCGCGACGCCGGCGCATGCATCCGCTGACGAGACAGGGCTGGATCGGATCTGATTCCGTGGGCCTAACCGCGTCCTCAAACCCATCGTGATCCAGCCCTGCAAGGTCCCCAAGGCGAAACGTTAAACAGCTTGCGATGTTTAACGTCAGGCCGAGGATAGTCGAAAAATCCCAAACATCCGCTCGCGAGATTCCCTCAGCGAACCGGAGTTGCTGAGGCAGCTACGCACACCCACGTACCGTTCTTGCCGACCCAAGTATCGACAAAACGATTTCGTCTAACGTAAGCCTTCCCGTTTTCAACGCCTTTCTCCCGAAAGACTCCCGTGGCGATCGCAACATCGCCGAACACATGCACTGAGATCGATTCTGGCTCGGCCTGTTGCTGGTCGGATGGCTTCGCCGCATCGACGCTCGCCAGGAACGCGCCCTTGGATTGGAGACTGCCATCGTCATTGACCAGGACCATGGAGTCGTGCAGTATTTCACCCAACGCCTTCTTGTCTCGAAACTTATAGGCCTGATTCCAGGCCTTCTCAATTGCGATGATTTTGGATTCAACGGAACCATTGTCCTGAGCAGCGGCCGTTACAGCCATGGCGCCCATTACAGCCAAGCAACAGAGCAGCTTCATTAGAACCTCGCGATTAGAGATAAGTAGCATTTTGAAAACTCGAGCGTAATTATAGACAGTTCAAAATCGTCCGTCGCCGAAAAACGGTCACTGCGGTCGTCGCGAGTCATGATCATCTGGTTTTGCGAACCGAAATTCATCGCTTCGGGACAGTGCTCGCGGCCTATCGGATCGTTCGTCGGGCAGGCCGTTTCTTCGCACTATTGCCTACGGTTCCGTCAGCATTGTGGGCAACCTCGTGGCACATCAGCGTGCAGGTGTTGGTACCGCGGTTGTAGGCGATCGGAGCGCCGCCGTTTTCTCCCACTACGTTCGCGTCAAAATTCACCAGCCGCTCCCCGGTGATGGTCGGGGAAGGTGCGCCCATGCCGTGAGCCGTGTGGCAGGTCGAGCAACTGAAGCCGTACTGCGATATGTGCAGGTTGTGCTGGGTGAAGCTGTTGTTGGCGACGACGTTGGCCAGATTGTGACACTTTGCGCACATCGCATACGGCCCGGTGACCGTCAGGTCGGGATTGGGGAACAGGTTCGTGACGATTCCGCCCGGCAACGCGGCCTGGCTGAATTGATAGTTGCGCTCGAGGATGTGCGAGTTGACTGATCCGTGCGGACCGTTTGGGCCGGCGCCGCCGAACTCGCGATTGTCGTCGCTGTTATGGCAATCGGTACAAAAGATGCGCGTTCCCATCGCGCGCGCCGACGCGATTCCATTCTGATTCAGTTCATTCAGCAGCAGGCTGGGCTGCGGCAGCGGACTGGTTCGATCATGGGTTACAGGATGGCTCGACGTTGCCGTGGACGCGAACTCCGGAATCACGTTCAGCGCATCGGGCGCCGATACCACTCGCACCGGCGCGTACCCATAGATGATCAGCCGCTGCTTGCCGGTGGACGTACCATGGCAGCGCACACAATTCTCATATTGGTTGACCGCCGGCGTGAGAACCGTGACCCCATCCAGCGCGCTGACCCCACTCACCCCCGCTTGCGAAGGACGCAACGCCGGTGGCGCGGTGAATTGCATCGTCTGATTGGAGGCGTGCGGGTTGTGGCAATCGACGCATGTGGCATGCCGGTTGTTGTTCAACAGCACCGCTTCGGCAGCGTCGTGGTAGTTATTCCCCGAGGGCAGCGGATGTCCGGTCTTCGCTACCTCGGCCATGATGTTCATCGGTACGGGCGACAAGTACGTTCCCCCGTTGTGACAGGTCACGCAATCCTGCGTAACGGAATCGGTTCCCGGCGACGCCGGTGTGGCCGGGCGCAGCAGTCGTGCCGGCGCAACCGAGTCATGCGACATGTGACAGGACGTGCACGCATTGACTCCGACCGTCGGATAAGAACCCACATGGCCATCCGGCGAAACCTGGTTGGTTGCAGTCTGGTGAATGCTCCCCGTAAAACCCGCCAGCGGATTGACCCGCCCTTGCAACACCCGGTTGGGATCGTGACAGGCCAGACACATTTGCGCGTTCGAGCTATCGCGGACAAGAAAATTCTGCGCAATCCTGTCGATCGCTTGCACATGGGGGGAGTGACAACTGGTGCATTCGATGTTGCCTTTGATGAGCTTCACCGCTCCGGTAGGATCGGCGGTCTTGCCCTGCGACACCAGCGACGCCACCAGGTTGGCCGCGTCTTTCATGGGCAGCACCAGGCTGAACGGGTGTGAACCGGTCAACGTCGTACCGAAGGAATCGACGCTATTCAATGACCCCACCGTAGGCAGCGGACCATACGCCGCCGACTGTCCCACTCCCACCGTGCCATCATGGCAACTCAGGCAGAGGCTGCTGGTAATTCCCAGCGTCGGCTGCGTGCTGCCTTGCTCGACGTAGGTCGTGCTGGTGTACGGTGTGTAAGTCTGCGTCGACAACTTCTGGTTCCACAGCGGCGTGACGCCTCCCAGTCCGCTATGCGGAGCGTGACAGAAAGTGCACCCCAGACTTCCCTGGGAGTAAACCGATGCTCCACTCGCTGCCGTCAGGTTGTGCATGCCCAACACATCGGCATTCACCGGCGTCTGGGCCGCGGCGAAACCATGCAGAAAGACCATGACCATCGCGATCATGATGATCGAGATCATTACAGAATGTGTTTCGTAAATCGGTTTTGGGTAGGGCACGGCTTTAGCCGTACCATTTAGGACCTGGAAAAATGCGGGCTTTAGCCCCTGAGGGGCGCGCCTTCTACTCGCCATTTTCTCCAGCATTGCCGGGCGGGGAAGTGACAGGATTTTCTTCACTGGCGCCTCGCTCCCGCCGCTTCGGCGATCCCGTAGTAGCGAAATATCTGAACCCGCCGGTTGAACGAATCCACGATGTAGATGCGATCCTGACTGTCAATCTGCAGCCCCGTCGGCAGTTGAAACTCTCCCGGCCCAGTCCCGCGTTGACCGAAGTAGTAAAGCAAACGGCCTTCGCGGTCGAAGACCTGTACGATGCCCCACTGTCCGTCGACGACGTAGAGGTGATTTTCGGAATCGAAACCAATTCCTTTTGGACGGAACATCCATCCTGCCCCATCTCCAATTTTGCCGATCGCATAGCGGAACGCGCCCGAGCGGTCGAGCACCTGCACGCGGAAATTCATGGCGTCGACCACGACCAGGTCCGCGCCGTTCAGCCGCAGTTCGGTCGGGAAATTGAACTCGCCATCTCCCGTGCCAGTCTTACCAATCGCCTGGAGCACGCTGCCCTGCATGTCCATCATGAAGATCTTGTTGCGCATCGTATCGGTGACGTAGATGCGTTGCGCCGCGGAATCCACGGCGATTCCAGTGGGACGCTTGAAGTATCCCTCGCCACCTTTCAGGCTGCCGAGGGCGCGCTGGAATTTACCGTTCGCATCGAACACGAATACCTTGCCGGTCTGCGAATCGGTTGCGTAGATGTTGTCTTGCGCGTCGACCGCCACGCACTGCGGCGTCAGCATCGCATCCTTGCGGACATCGCGTCTCGAAATAAACTTGTACTTCTGCTGCGTGAAATCGAAGATGTGAATCCCGGCAGCGGCGACGTCGGTGACGATGATGCGTCCGTGAGAATCGGTGACTACGCTGTACGGACTCACCAGGTAGTGGAAATCCGGCTGGCCCGCGATCACGTCCACCACTCGCGTCCAGAAACTGCGTTTGGGTTTGACTTGGCGCTCCAGGCTGAAGCTGCGCTCAAAGGAAAGTTTGCGGCCGCCGTCGAGCAACAAATCCGGGGGCTGCGGCGCGCTCAAAGTATCCTTCGACGTGTCCTTCGAACGCTTGGAAGCCTGTGCGGGCGTCGCCAGCAGAAGCGACAGAACAGCAACGGCCAGTCCCGCGCAAAACAGCGGCTTGCCAGCCCGCGATTTGTACGACCCGGACTCGCCCCGCACCGATGTGCCCCGCATGGTTAGAAGAAGTCGAACCATCTGGTCATCCCGACATAATACGACGTGGAGTTGACCGGCGCGCCGATTGCACTGATCCCTTGCGTGAACCGTGTGTATCCGGCCAGCAGCCCGATTCTTCTCAGATGGTACTGCATCTGGGCGTTGTAAATCTCCGTGTTATTGCGCGAGGTCGTGCTGGCGATGGTATCGCTGAGGGCGCGGCTGAAGCTTCCCGAAATTGACATCCGCTTTACCGGTGTCACCGAGAGGCCGCCACCGTAACTGGATCCGCTGAAGAGGATGTAGTTGGTCAGGCCTGGAGTCGGTGTTGGCGAGACCAACCCCCCAGCCCCCAACAGTGAGATCCCGCTGGACTGAGTGTAGCTACCGTTGACGGCCAACCTCCGCATGCTTAGCGAAGTGGAATAGCCCTCGCTGTGGGTGCTACTACCCTGGAAGTTTGTCAAACCGCTATGGCTTCCGTTGAACGCCGCTATCCATGACATGCCTCCTGGCAAACGGCGGCTCACGTTGGCGCTGTACTGGTAATAGGAACTCGTATAAGTAACCAGCAGGGTCTGGACGTTTTGCGCGTAGCTGAACTGCCCCGAAGTCTGCCAGCGTCCAAATCGGTGATAAGCATTCACGTTGCCGACGAACCCTACGGCGTTTTGGCCCTGGCCGTTGGAGCTGTCAATCACGGATCCCGAAAAGGTAAACGTGTCCCACAGCCTTTTGCCATAATTCACCGTTCCGCTCAGATACTCACCCGTATAGCTCTTGCCGAAGTAGAACTGATCGTAGTATGTAGCCTGCGCCGAGCCGGCGAGGAACTTTGTGAACTGATAGCTTACCTCTCCGCCCAGCGTGGACGAGTGCGAACCTGACCCTAAATTAATCCCGGGTACCGGTGCCTCGCCGGTGCCGACATTCTGCGCCAGGTACCCGGACAAATTGTCGGTGTAGTTCTGGGTAACATTAAATCCCAGTTTCTGCGTAGGGTGGAAAGTGGCATTCGCGGTTTCGGTGCTGTCAGTGTAGCTCGAGGTGTCCGCGGTATTCTCATTCTGTCCCTGGCTCAGCAGGTAATCGCTGGTCGCCGACGCCCGGTTGTAATTGACATAAAACGACCCATGCAGCGGCAGGCTGTGCTGCACTCCGAAACCGAGATCGTGGTCGGTTGAATCCTGCACCTGGGCTTGCTCTGACAGGAACTGTGGGAATTCGGAGTCGAAGCGGTTGCGATCGAAATAGCCGTTCAGCCGGAAGCCGGAAATCTGGTAGTTCGAGTGCACGTTGAACAGGCGTGTGCTGGAATCGCTCTCCTGGTCGGTGCCGTAGAGCGTGCCATGGCCGGTCCCCTGAGAATAGCCGACCGACAGGGTTGGCCAGTCGGGAACCATGGCGCTCCAGTTGATCCCGAAACCTTGACTCTTTCCGTAGGTCGTAAAGTTCGGCTGGCCGACCGACCCAAATGTACCGGTACTGTTGGCGTCATAGTGGTAAGTGACCGAACCGGGATAATTGCTGCCAGTGAAGAAATTCGCCGTAGCGTTGACCCCGCTGGCACCGGTGATCGATTGATAGTCGGAATCGGCCCGCGACTGGTTGTAATAGGGATTCGCTGTGAATGAAATGAAATTAGGGTTGTAGTAGTAACCAGCAACCCGGCCGTCGAATCCAAGGTCCAATCCGTGATTGGAGGGGACCGCGTCGCCATAGTCTCCGGTGTACCCGAAACTGAACAGACCGCCGGCGTTCAACTTCGTATTCTCGCCCAGCGAAAGCTGCTGCTGCTGTCCAGTCGCTATTTGAGCGATCGCGAGAACCGTCAGCCCGATGATGCGATTCGCGACCTTCATAGGCTCAATACCTGGGGGTAAACTTAGCCTCCCAAAATGCACAGCGACTGCCAAAGGCTCCAAGTCCGAAAAGGCCGGACAAGATTGAAAACAAAGGTCGTCTTGCAACAGAACAGCGTGTGCAAGACATCGGATATGACCCCAGTGTGGGATATCACCCGCTGGGCGAGTTGAAAGCCTCAATCGCAAAAGGCAAAGACCCGGTATCCCGTTGACAGGGCCTGAAACTGGGGAGTCAAAGCCTGGAGTGCCTGCCACGGTTTACTGGCAGCTGGGTACTGCAACTGCTTATCCCACTTCGATCTTTGCTTTGGCACGCAGTTGTTTGGCTAAGCCCGAACGCAGCTTCTCGTACTTGCTCTTCTGCAACTCGGTCTTCAGATCGGCTTTCACTTCTTCAAAGCTCTTCCTCTTCGGGGCGATGTGAGCATTCAGGCGGATGATGGTGTACGCGGACTCAATCTGAATCAATCCACTGACTTGTCCCGGCTGCATCGCGGAGAAGGCTTTGACAATCTGGGGCGGCAACTTATCGCGTCCCATTACCTTGTGGTCGCCCATATTCACCCGAAAATCGTCTTCCGAGATTTTTTCCGCGAGCAGGCCGAATTCCTGGTAGCTGTTGGTCGTCTTGGCCTGGCGCAACGCATCCTCGGCGCGCTTCTGGGCTTCTGCTGCCTGCTTGGGCGTGGGTTTCAGCGGAGGCATGATCGAGATACTTTGAAAGCTGAACGACTCCGGTACTTCGAAACGCGCTGGGTTCTTGTCGTAATAGGCCTTCGCCTCGGCGAGCGATACGGTGGACCGGTTTTCGACGTCAGTCTTGAGTACTTGATCGATCAGCAGCGAGCGCTGGATCTGTTTGCGCAGTTGCTGCTCCGAGCCCTGCATTTCGGCTTGCAGGTATTCCTGGTACTGGTCGGGACTGTTGAACTGCTTGCGAAAATCCACTTCCGCCCGGCTGAGCTTCTCCGCCGGAACCGTCAGCTTGCGGCGTACCGCCTCCTGATACACCAGTTCTTCGAAGATGATCATTTCCAGCGCGCCTTGGCGAATCGCGGCCTCCTGCGCTTTGGGAAATCCGTTATGCTGCTGGGCATAAGGGAAGAACGTGTACATTTCGCGCAGCAAATCGCGGTCGGTGAGGATAGCGCCGTTCACGCGCGCCACCGGCTTGTCGCTCACCTGAAGCGGAGCCACCTGCGGAGCCGTCGTGTTTGCGACGCCGGTCGGAGCATGGGAGGCGACTTGGGCCGAGGCAGCCGAGAGCGCCACCAGAAACAATCCGCTGATTGCGAGTTGGTACTTCATATTTCCTCACTTGCCGGATTCTGTCGAAAATTGAATCCGAAAAAAAAGGGGAGAGAAATTCTCTCCCCCTTTTTGTATCACGACGATTCCTACTGGAATTGCGTCAGGATGTTGTTGGTGTTGTTGGACTCGTTGGACTCGCCAAAGTGGCACTGACGGCAGAACTGCGTCGTGGAAGGCGCCGTCTTGCCGGTCGGATCGGGCGTGATCATCGGGTTGTACGGGCCGTTCACGAAAAAGTACGTGGCATACCACTTGCCGCCACCGTCGTTGTTGATCGGGCTCGCCGCGCTGGAGGTGTACACCGTCATCACATGCTGGTTGTGGCAGGTGGTGCAGAGCACGTAGGGTTTGCCGCCGGCGGTAACGCCGAACGGTTGTGACCACGTTCCCGGTGCCAATGCCGGGTAGCCGTAGTTGGCTACGAACGTCGCATATGGACTGGGCGAGACGAGGGTGAATTTGGTGCCGTTAAACGTGAGGCCGGGCATCGTCGTGCTGATGTTGGCAAGCTGGCCCACCGGGTGATCGTTGGTGTAGTTGCCGGGCGTCGTGCCGTCGTTGCCGAGTAGAGTCGGAATCGGCTTGGCGCCGTAAGCGGTATTCGTCAGGAGGCCGATCCTCTGCTCGTACGATTGGCCGTTCATCATGTTAGTCGGCGTGAATTGGCCGTCATGGCAGCTTAAGCAGAGGAGAATGCCGCCGATTTCCTGGCTCCCGCTGGTGATGCTGGAGGGCAGAAGTTCTGTGTACTTGCCGCCGTCGCCGAAGGCGATTGTCTTACCGTACAGTGGGCTGGCGTCCTGACCCCACAATGCATAGCTGCCAGCGTCGGCACCGCCGCCGTGACCGGAACCGAACGAACCGCTGTGCGGGGCATGGCAGCCTGCGCAGCCACGACCGCCGTTGTTGTGGGCGCCGAGGACATCAACCGGCGACGACCAATTCTGGCCCATCACAAACCCCGCGATTGCCAGTACGAACATTACAACTAACATCGCTTTCTTCATAAAATTTGAGACCTCCATGGATGTTGTGCCGCGCGTTGCAAATTCTCAGAGGCTTAGGCCTTGGGCTGCGCTTGTGCCTGGGCACGCATCGCAGCCGCCCCTCGTCCTTTAGTAATGCAACTGTCTGCCCGAAATGGGACGTAGCCGCTCATTCCGTAGAAGTCATCGTAACTCACTGAATCTAAATCACAAACATCTTAAGAGTCGCCTGCGCTACTTCTTGGTAGAGGATGGGCAACTGGGGGAAAAGAACCACATGGAAGAGTCGTGTGGTCAAATCCCGCAGTTCGAGGTTACCCCTACATTATTGACACCGAAGATGTTGCGAAACGCAGCAATGGCGCGTGGCAAAGAGCAACTAGAAACTGGGGCTGCGGGGCGATAGTCCGCGGCCTTCTAGCGGCTCTGGGGAGTTGTGGTCGGGGGAGCAGGGGCTGCGACCGGTGCCCCGTCCTTTTCCGACGTGTCTGCTTTCTTTTCGCGTTGCTCTTCCTTCTCCTTGCGCAACTGCTCGGCCTCGGCGTCGGTGACATAACGAAACTGCTGCACCCGTCCCGGGTAGATCTCGGAGGTGAAGACGCGGTTCATCTTGTCGATGGCGATGCCGACCAACCCCTGGAACTGGCCGGGGAGCAGGCCGTGTCCGCCAAAGGAGATGAGTAGCCGGGCTTCCTGGTTGAACACTTGCACGCGATCCTGCACGCTATCGACGACCCAAATATGGCCGTCGCTGTCGATGGCTACCCCCTTGGGTCGGGCGAAATATCCCGGGCCATCTCCATTTTTTCCGAAGGTGCTGACGAATTTGCCGTCGGCATCGAAGATCTCGATGCGATTGTTCAGCGTGTCGGCGACGTAAAGATTGCCTTCCGCATCAACCGCCAACCCGGTTGGCCGGGCGAAATCCCCGGGACTGGTGAGTTCATGCTTGTGTCCGGTGGTGCCCAGCTTGCGTTTCAGTTTGAGCGTGTCCGCGTCATACACCAGCACCTGGTCGAGCTCGACATCCGACACATAGAGCAAGCGGTTCTCCCGATCAATGGCCAGTGAACCCGGCATGACCAGTCCTTCGGTGATAACGTCGACCGGCTTGTGGGTGGCATCGAATACCAGAATGTGACGCAGTCCGGGATCGGAAACGAAGAGGCGATCGCCATCGTCCATGGCCAGTCCGATGATGCGCGCGAAGTGCGCGTGCGTCTTGTTCCTGATCAGATCAACATCGCGCGTCTCGGTGTTGAAGATGAAGATGGCGCCCACCTTCTGATCCGCTACGTATAAGTTGTTCTTGGAATCGACAGCAATGCCGTACGGTTCGGCGAGCTGGAACAGCACCTTGCTTTCGCTTTCGGGCTGCGTGCCCGCGAGGCGGTCCATCCACTTGGCCTTCTTGGTGTTGGTCCCAGCCTCGACCTGAGAGATTTTCTCGGCCGAAAAAAACGCCTGGTACCGGATGCGCGCAATGGCAGGTGGATTCGGCCAGACGATGTTCGAATAATCGATGACCGGCGTCTTCTTGGGTTCGGCTGTCTTCTTTTTCTTGTCGGCGAATACGGAACTGGGCGCAAGCAGCGTGAGGCCGAGCATAAGACACAGCACGAGCCGTCCTTTGCAATTGCCAATCCGGCTTGTTCTCACTTCAGACATGGTCGTCATTCTCCTCCAGCGAACTGCTTGCTCCTCATGCCACTATCTGCGCCTCAGATCCTTGTGGCAACTGGAGCAGAAAACGGCGTTGTTGGCCTGGTCCTTCACCAGTAAATCCGGCTGCGCCGACGCGTGCGGCTGGTGGCAAGACAGGCAGTTGATCTGCGCCCGCAGCTTGGTGATGTCGCTCGGATCGACCACGTCGGCAACCGGATGGCCGTCCACCGGATGCCCGCGTCCATACTTCAGCGGCAGCACGACCGCCTTATTTTTGATGAAGTAGTCCTCGGGGAGTTTCACGCGCCCGTCGAGGATGGTGATCAGGTGTTCGGCTTCGAGCTTCTTCGGTGGCTCAGCGTCCGGCCCATGGCATTCGAGGCATATCGTATCTGGCTTCTTCGTACGCAGGAGGTGATCGTTATCGCCGCCATGGGGCTCATGGCAGGTCGCGCATCCCTGTTGAAACGCCGGTTGATGGAGGTGTGCCTTCTTAAACTCGTCCGCCTGCTCACTATGGCAGGCCAGACAGGCGCTGACCGGATCCGGATGCAGGAAGCCCGGAGTTTTGCCGGCATGGGGATTATGGCAAGCCACACATTCTCCCTGGGCTCCGGGATGCGGCACCTTGGCCTTGTCGATCTTCTCCACCTGATCGCTGTGACAGGTGGCGCAGAGCGCTCTGGTGTCGGCGTTGGTCAGGACAACTTTGCCGTCCTTTGCGGGCTCGTGGCAGATCTCGCACGTCCTGTCGGCAAATGGCGGATGGATAAACTTCTGCATCAGCTTCGGCTGCGCCGACTGGTGAGGATCGTGGCACTGCGTGCATGTGGCCGTAGCAAAAGGCTGTCCGCGATGAGCCTTGATCAGAGCCTCGTCCTTAACATCGTGGCAATCGATGCAGAGCGCGGGAACGGCCTTGGTCAAGTGATAGTCAAATTCCTGTTTCTTCTTTTCGCCGACTTTATGCGTCACATGGCACGTCTCGCATCCCATGTCGAGGGCGGCGTGGCGGCTGCCTTTTTCGGGGACGTTCACGCCTTGATTGTGGCAATCGAGGCAGAGGTTCTTTCCCTTCTCTCCCGACGTTGGTTTCAACAACTGATTCTTGTTGTCGGAAGTATGCGGGTCGTGACACTTAATGCAGTCGCGCACTGCGGGCGGATGAACCGTTCCTTTGAGCGATGCTGCGTCCTTGTCGGCGTGGCAGCTGAGGCAGAGCGATTGCGGAGTCGTCGTGATCAGCTTTACGCGCGTAATATCTTTGTTGACCCGCACCTCATGGCAGCTCAAACAGCCCGTCGCGATGGCGGAATGGACGAACTTGCCTTTCGACTTATCCTCGTGGCACTCGAGGCACTTTTTCGCGTCGACGTTCTGCTCTAAAGGAACGGGGTGAACGGCAGCGGTGGCGCGCGAAAGCAACAGCGCCATCGCGGCAAAAAGAATCAGGACATCGGTCCCAAGACTGCGGCCGCCGCGATTGACGGCCTTCTTGCAGCACCGGTTGCGATGGGGGAGCAGTCTCACACAGCCTCCGAAGGGTTGCCTCTGCACGAAAGTAGCCGTATCGCGAAATGACAGTCGCGAATTGCCAGTCATGTCTAACTGACTCAACAAAAGCAAGTTGAGAATCATATTCGATCTGGTCCGGGAAGCACTGGGCCATAATTATGAGCCTTGCATGGGCCTTCTGCCACAGCGTCATCAGTGAAATGCCCCAAAGGGGAAGCTTGGGCACCACTTCGAAAAGCCTCACTGCGCACGTCACAAGGCTGAGCGAGAGTCATCACCGGCCCATGTGATGTGTGAAATGCCCGCCGAACCATGCGCGGTTGCGCCATATCGCCCAAACCAGCGTTCGTGACGATTGCCGTTTCGTCTGTTAAATCATTCTGAATCTGTTGGTTACGCGCTGTCGCTTGTCTGGCGTGGAACTTGCATTTCAAGCTTGGGAACAGGGAGAGGATTAATGGCCGTAGCTCTACGCTCCGTCGCTCACAAAACGTGGCGCACCCTTGCTTCCATCCAGACCGGCGTGGTTCTCTTGATCCTGGTCGTGATCCTCTCGGCGGTCGGAACCATTGTGCTGCAACGGCCAGTCACCGAGCCCGACGAGATTCAGAACGCCTACTCCCCACACGCCCTCCGCATACTGGACGCGGTCGGGTTGACCGATGTATTTCACGCCTGGTGGTTCCTCGGATTGATGTTGCTGGTCAGCCTCTGCATCGTTGCGGCTTCCGTCGATCGTTTCCCCAACTCGTGGCGCTACTTCTCGCGCCCGTACAAGTATCCCGATGAAAGCTTCCGCCGGGCCTTGCGTCCGCAGGAATTGCTGCCTATCCCGGACGAAGAATCCGGGCTGGTGGCGGCCGGACGGGCACTGCATTCGCTGGGATTCAAACCCGAGCGCGTCATTCCCCGGATCACACCGAAAGACTCCCGCGACGATCACTTCGGAATTTTCGCCGAACGGCACCGCATCTCCGAGCTGGCGGTATATATCGTCCACGCCAGCCTGCTGCTCATTTTCTTCGGCACCATCGTGGACGGTCTCTGGGGCTGGCGTGGCACGCTCAATCTGAACGAGGGACAGACCTCCAATATCGTCGAATTGCGCGACGGCTCGACGCGCACGCTGCCCTTCGCCATTCGCTGCGATGCCGCCGGTCAGGAGAATTACCAGGACGGCACTCCCAAGAAGTGGTGGTCGAAGCTGGCCGTGGTGGCAGACGGACGGGACGTAGAGAAGAAAGAAATTGTGGTGAACGATCCGCTTCTCTACAGCGGTGTCCGCTTCTACCAATCGAGTTACGGCCCGAACGGCAAGGTCGACAAGCTGGTACTGATCGCGGCTCCGAGCAATGGATCTGGCCAGAAGCAGACCATCGGGCTGGCGGTGAACGATACCGTTCCACTCGACCCCAATACCACGGTGCGTTTCGCCGAATTCATTCCCGATTACGCCGTTCGTGACGGGCAGGTCTACCGCAAATCGAACGAACTGGAAAATCCGGCAGCGCATCTGATCGTAACTTCGAAAAGCGCCGGACAAGACTTCGACGTGTGGTTCCCGCCCATGGACGGAGTCGCCGACAACTCGAAGGCGCCCTACCTGTTCCAGGCCACCGATCTCAAGATGGGCCACTTCACGGGATTGCAGGTTTCGCACGAACCGGGACAGTGGGGAGTCTGGTCCGGCGTAGTGCTGCTGGGCGTTGGCCTGGCATTCGTTTTCTACGTGGTGCACATGCGATTTTGGGCGGTGCCAGTCTGCGATCCAAAGACGGGCCAATGCGCGCTCTGGATCGGGGGAACTGCGAATCGCAACCGGGACGCGTTTGAGCAGCGCTTCAACGATCTCGTGGCCGCGGTGGAAGCGGAACTGAAACTAATTCCTACAGCGTCGCCGAGCGAGCCGGTCGCGACCGTCGTTGAGAACTAGCAGACTGCGGAAAGCCTCGGGGTTTGATTTTGTTGTGAAAGCGCGGATTTTGTTTTGAAAGAGCGCGGCTTCAGCTGCGCCGTGAGTGCCACAAAATGAATGGCGGCTTTAGCCGCTGAGGGTAGCCGCCGAACCGAACTCATTGGGAGGATCTGAATGGCACCAGCAAAAGCCGAGCAGCAGCAACCGGCAACCGGCACGACCCTGATCGTCATGGTCGGATTGGCAATCGTGTTTCTGCTGTTCATGGCATTTCTGAACGTGGTCAAGAGCGGCAATCTCTTCAATGAGACGAACCTGCTCTTTGCCACCCTGATTTTCTACTCCGGCGCCGGCGCGCTGTATCTGGGATTTGGTGTCACCGGCATCGAGTCGTACGTAAAGTTCGCCTCGCTCGCCACCGGACTGGGATTGATCGCCAACACCTCCGCCATTGCTCATCGCTGGTACGAAGCCGGACACGCGCCGTTTTCCAGCGTTTACGAAATGCTGCTCAGCTTCGTATGGACGCTTGCCGTCCTCACGCTGGTGGCCGAAAAGAAATATGGCGTAAAGGTTATTGGCACAGTCACCATGCCGGTGGCGATTGTTGGAGTGGTGCTGATGCAGTTGCTGCGCACCGAAGTGCATCCCCTGGTGCCCGCGCTGCAATCGACCTGGCTGCACGTGCATGTCACGTTAGCCATGCTCGCCTACGCTGCCTGCGCTCTCAGCTTTGCTCTCGCCATGATGTTTCTGATCCAGGACAACCTGAAGACCGAGACCTTCCTCGCCGTGACCAGTGCCAGCACGCTCGCCATTTACGCCAGCATCGTTGTAACGCGCTTCGAGAAGTGGGGCGGCCTGAGTCTGGCAGCGTGGAATCCGGAAGCGAAGGCGGAAGTCTTCCTCTCCAGGAACGTTCGTTTGTTCGTCACCATTCCCGACCTCGGCTGGCTAATGACTCTCACGCTTTTAGTGGTCGCATCGCCGCTGGTTTTCTACGGCCTCGCGCGCTGGAAGAACAACGACAGTTTTCTGACGCTCGCCAATCGCGCCGTCTTCCTCAGCATTCTCCTCCAGGTGATGGCTCTGGTCATTTTTGTGCTGCGCGCCCGTGATGGCCGCTATCCGTCGCTCGACGCCGACGGATTATTCCCGACAAGTCTCGCCGCCAGTCCCTTCATACTGTCGGGTGTGGTAGGCGGCGTCTTTATTTCTCTCCTCTATTTGTTACTGGTGTGGCGGCGAGCGGATTTGGCGCGTTTGCTGCCCAGCGCCGACAACCTCGACCGCATCACCTATAAAACCATTTGTCTGGCCTTCCCCCTGCTCACGCTGATGATTGCCTCCGGAGCCTACTGGGCCAACCAGACCTGGGGCTCCTATTGGAGTTGGGATCCGAAAGAAACCTGGGCCGCGATTACCTGGCTGGTTTACGCCCTCTATTTACACATGCGCATTACTCGGGGATGGCGTGGCCGTCGCGCCGCTTACTTCGCCATCGCCGGTTTTGCGGTGGTGATGTTTACTTTCTTCGGCGTGACTTACTTGCTGCCCGGATTGCACGCTTATGCCTGATCACACATGGTGCAAGTGAGGTTGGTATCGGGACACGCCTTTGCAAGCCGAGGAAGACTCGGTTGCTTGACTTTGTTTTGAAAGGGCGCGGCTTCAGCCGCGCCGCAGATTTTGCAAAATAAAACTGCGGCTTTAGCCGCCGGGGTCCACGAATTGAATTCGGTCCGCGTCAATTGGCAACTCAAGGCGCTCCTGCCGGTAGTATTCGTACTGCTGGTAGGACTGCTGCTCTTCATTGTCGCGACCGTATCCTTTCGCGACCCGGAACGCCACGCCGTGTTGATCGTAGCCGGAGCGGGAGCCGTCGTTATCTGTGCCGTCTCGATCGGAGCGCTGGCCTATGTGATTCAGCGGCCCATGGTCGAATTGCAGGAGAAAATCGCGCTGGTCAGCGAAGGCAATCTGAACGTCGCCGTCGGCTTTGCCAAGCGCAACGACGAGATCGGAGACCTCGGCCGCAACTTCAACCACATGATGCAGCAGTTGCGCGAAAGCCGCGAAGAAATCGAGCGCCTGCATCGCACCCAGATGTCTCGCGCCGAACACCTGGCCACGCTCGGCGAGTTGGCCGCCGGCCTGGCCCACGAAATTCGCAACCCGCTTGCCGGAATCGCCGGAGTCATCGAAATCATCAGTCGCGATCTGCCCTCCACCAGCCCGGCGCGCGCGGTGGTGAAGGACGTTCGCCAGGAGGTTGCGCAGATCAACCGCATCTTGACCGATCTTCTGGAAACGGCGCGTCCGCACACGCCGCAGATTTGCCGGAGCAACATCAATACGACCGTGGAACACGCCGTAATGCTGGCGCGCCAGCAGGTGATCTCAAGGCCGATCAAGATTGAACTGCAGCAAGCGCCCGATCTGCCTGAAGTCGAGCACGACAGCGATCAGATTCACCAGGTGCTGCTGAATCTGCTCCTCAACGCGGTTCAAGCCATGGAAGGCCCGGGCACAGTCCGCGTCGAGATTGGTTCGCGAGATGTCTACGCCACGGTAGTGGTCAGCGACACCGGTCGCGGCATCCCCCCGCAGAACCTGTCAAATATCTTCCGCCCTTTCTACACCACCAAGGGCAATGGCACAGGCCTTGGCCTTTCTCTCGCCCGCCGCATCGTGGAAGAACATCATGGCCGCATCGAAGTAAGCAGCGTGGTCGGACAAGGAAGCAAGTTCGAGGTGGTCTTGCCGTTTCGCATGCCCGCGCCTCAAGCCGCAGCCTCTTAGAAGTTGCCAGTTCTCAGCAAAAAACCGCGTCCCGGGCTCTATTAGGTTTTACTGAGAACTGGGAACTGCCCACAGGCAACTGATTCACCCAAGCCATCCCCTCCCATTTCGTAGTAAATTAAACACCGGTGCCTGCCGAGAAAATCATGATTGTGGACGACGAGCGCCTGGTGCGCTGGTCGCTCCGCCAGAAGTGCGAGGAGTGGGGATACCACGTAATCGAGGCCGAGGCTGGCGAACCTGCGCTCAAACTGGCGCAGCGCGAGTCGCCTGACCTCGTTCTGCTCGACGTGCGCATGCCCGACCTCAGCGGCATTGAGGTGCTTGATCAGCTCAAGAAGAATGGCGACGCCCGCGCCGTCATCATGATCACCGCCGATCCGCAGCTTGACGACGTCAAAGCCGCGCTCAAGCTCGGAGCCTACGACTTTGTAGGCAAGCCAGTCGATTTCGACGAACTTCACATCACCATCAAAAACGCGCTCGAGGCCACCACCTTGCGCACCGAGGTCCAGGCTCTGCGCGGTGAGGTGCGCCGCGGTGCCGGTTATGACAGCGTGGTCAGCGTCTCCGCCAAGATGACCGAGCTCATGAACTTTGTGCGCAAGGTTGCGGCCAGCGAGGCCACCACCATTCTGATTCAAGGCGAAAGCGGCACTGGCAAGGACCTCATCGCCAAAGCCATCCACTACGAAAGCTCGCGCCAGGAGAGGCCCTTCGTGGCCATCAACTGCTCGGCCATACCCGAAACGCTGATGGAAGCCGAGCTTTTCGGCCACGAAAAAGGCGCGTTCACCGATGCCAAGCAGATGAAGAAAGGTCTGTTCGAGGCGGCCGACGGCGGTACGCTGTTTCTCGACGAGATCGGCGAACTCTCTCCCCTGCTGCAGGCGAAACTTTTGCGCGTGCTCGAAGACCAGGTCATCCGCCGCGTGGGCGGCATCCGCGACATGCAGGTCGATGTGCGCGTGATCGCAGCCTCCAACCGCGATCTAGAAAAAGCGGTGCGCGACGGCCAGTTTCGCCAGGATCTCTATTACCGGCTGGCCATTATCGCGATCTTTATCCCGCCGCTGCGCGAGCGAAAAGAAGACATCATGCCCTTGGTGGACTTCTTCATCGAACGCTACAACCGCCGATTCAAGAAGTCGATTCGCGGCGTCACCGAGGAGACGCGCCGTCTAATTTTCAGTCATAACTGGCCGGGCAATGTGCGCGAGCTGAAAAACACCATCGAGCGTGGCATGATCCTCGAAGAAGAGCCGTTCCTGCGTCCCGTGTATCTGCCGTTTTCCGTGGGTGAGTCGGGTGGCCGCACGGTTTTCGAGAGAACTTCACCCGTGGACGGTGGACAGACCTTGCCCAACGGCCGCACCCTCCCGCGCCTCTACATCCCCGAAGGCGGAACTTCGCTCGAGGAAGTGGAGCACTCCATGGTCGAGCTCGCCATGCGCCAAGCCAACGGCAACCAGACCCACGCCGCCAAGCTGCTCGACATCAGCCGCGACGCGCTGCGTTACAAGCTAAAGAAGTTCGGCCTGATTCGCGGAGACGATGAAGGCTCGCAGACAGGTGCCGCTGAGGAGCAGTGATCGCTGATTTCCGGGGCCCGGTGGTTTGTGCTGAAAAAGGTCAGGTGCCATTTTGCGGAAGTGGAAACGCCCCCGGCCAAACTACTGGACATCAGCCGCGACATTGTGCGACGCAAGCTAACGCGTGTGTTCATAAACTTCCGGATTGCCCGTCGCTCTGCTTGGGCTGGGCCTTTGACCTGGGGAGTAAACAAGAGGGAATCCGCTACGCTGATTTGGTGCCGGTATTCGGCTGCTCGGCGGCTTGCAAGTGGAACAGCCGCTGCAATGCAACCGTCATCTGTTCTTGATCTAACTTCTCGGGAAGCCCTTTGAGCTCACGGGACAGAGAGCCTGCGATCCGCTGTGTCATCCGCGACATCATGGCGTTTAGCATTTCGTCCTGGTCCTTGGAGAAGGGTCCATTCTCTTGCCGGAAGGAATCCAGTTCTTGCCGGCAAATCTCGTCCAGCCGCAAGCGCAGTGCCACGATGGTTGGAACCACGCGCTCCGCCATCAGCTTCACGCGAAAGCCTTGTGCCTCGGCGAGCAGAATCTTCTGCGCGGCGGCGGCGGCAGCATCACGCTCGCCCGCGTTGCCGTCCGGCACGTTTTCCAGGTCGTCAAGGTCATAAAGGAAAACGCCCTTGACGTTGCGCACCGCAGGGTCAACGTCGCGAGGCATGGCGATATCGGCGATCACCAGGGGCCGGTCGTTCTCTTTGTTCCTGTCCTTTTCTTTACGCCCGCGAATCATGAACTCGACTTCTTCGCGGCTGAGGATCGTATGTGGGCAGGAAGTTGAGCTGATGATGATGTCGGCTTCCGCCATGTGTTGCCAGCGCTCTTCAAACGGAATGGCAAGTCCACTCAGTTTTGCCGCCAACTCCACCGCGTGCTCGAGGGTGCGATTGACGACGCTCACGGAGACCGAGCCAGCGCCCTGTTTGAGTAGCTCACGGGCCGACAGCTCACTCATCTGGCCCGCGCCCAGCAACAGCACTTTCTTATTTTCCAGGGTGCCGAAAATCTGGCGCGCAACTTCCACGGCAGCGTAAGGAATCGAAACCGCCGCGTTACCAATGGCCGTTTCGCTGCGCACTCGCTCAGAAACGGTGAGCGCCTTCTGCAATACAGCGTCGAGGAACCGGCCCGTTGCCCCGATCTTCTGCGCCTGCTTCCAGGCCTCTTTTACCTGAGCGACGACCTGGGGCTCGCCGACCACCATGGAGTCGAGCCGGGATGCTACCCGGAAGATATGCAGAAGCGCCGCTTCATCCAGCAGGCGGTAGAAATGTTTCCACTCGCACAGCTTGAGTCCATATTCGGCGCCCAGCAGCCGCATTACGGAGTTGGCGGCCAGGGTGACGTCGGTCGCCCACAGCCAGAACTCGGTGCGGTTGCACGTGGCCATCACAATGACTTCTTCGATGCCTTCCGCCCGCGACAACTCCACCAACGCTTCGTAGCGCCGATTTTCGCCGATCCAGAAACGCTCCCGTACGCCCACTGGGGCCGTGCGGTAGTTCAGGCCAACCACCAAGAGAGCGGGTTCCACGTGTGTATCTCCTTTGGAGATCACCCATAGAAAAGCACCTGGCGTGCCATCGCACCCGGACAGCGATCCATATTATTTTCAGTGAGTTAGTGCAATTAGCACGAGCAGGGAACTGCGAGTTATGAGACTGGATTGCGGGATATCACGCTGGATTCGTGTGTTTTGGCCCCTAAGAGTGTATTGCCACAGAGACACGGAGGACGGGGGAAGGCTGTCTAGAACGCACAATAAAATGTGCTTTCTCTGTTCCTCCGTGCCTCTCTGGCAACAGTCCCTTTTCGACGGCAGAAATCGTACCGTTCAATGTGCGACTTCCACCGGCGTAATGTCGATCTCCTTCTTCAGACCTTTCGCCTGCGGTTGGTAAACGCAGAACGGTTCCTCATCGAGATAGTTGCCGGTGGCAGCATAAGCGCGCGCGCGGCAACCCATGCAAATGTTGCGGAACTCGCAGCAGCCACATTTTCCCCGCAGGTTGTTGGTGTCGCGCAGTTGATTGAACACCACCGAGTTTTTCCAGATGTCGGCGAACGCCTGCTTTCTGAGGTCCCCTGCCAGCGCCGGCAGGTATCCACAGGGAAAGACCTCGCCTTGATGTGAGATGAAACACACCGCGGTTCCGGCCAGGCATCCCTTGGTCATGGCGTTCATGTC